>LUMI01000314.1_pt1 | contig 27278 bp, 29 predicted proteins | sample 729681 | NCBI WGS metagenome assembly LUMI01 (sample SAMN03860267, study PRJNA289734) | marine metagenome | biome: seawater column; feature: ocean; material: water; isolation source: Red Sea water column Station 34 - depth 10m | place: Saudi Arabia: Red Sea | collected 2011-10-15 | depth 10 m
TGCCAGGCTCTACCTCAGGCGAGCACAAGAACATAGCTTCAAATACAATGGCCGTTGGTCTGTCGGGGAGAGTAGGAAATTCCTCAGGAAGGATTTGGTCAAGGAAAATATGTTCTGGAGTCTTATCAGCGGATGCTCATTCTGGATGCTTTTTGAGACTATTGACCCATTGGTACCTGGCTTCAGGCATTCAACAGATCCTGAGATGTTTTTAAGCAATTGAGCTAGGAAAATTCGATGTTGGATCTTTTAGACCAACTGACAATATGATCCTCCAGTAATTCAATCGCTTTTGGGATCTTCCCTTCATCGATTTCATTGACAATCGCCTCATGATTTTCCAAGGATTTTTGGGTGGCCTCATTCGAGATGGAAATGTAATGACGCATGGTTTCGATCATCGAATTGATCTTTTGATAATGCCCTAGTAAGAAATCGTTTTGGCAAGCTTTGAAAAACGAAATGTGAAACAAGGTGTCCAGATTCAGATACTCTTCGCGCATTGATTCATCCTGATTTTTCTGCATTTTAAGCAAAATACCATGGAGTTTCTGGACCAGTTCCTTGGGATTGCGTTCGATTCCATAACGTAAAGCCTGGGCCTCTAGCGTAAAACGCAATTCACAGAAGGCCACCAACTCCTCTTGATTTAAGGTGAAAACCCGGTAGCCCTTGTGAGGCACTGAAACCACAAGTCCCTCTGCTTTTAGAAGAGAAAGCGCTTCCCTGACCGGTGTATTGCTGATCTGAAGAGGACGGGCCAGAGATGCTTCTTTTAGAGGTTGCCCCAGTTTCAGTTCCTTCTGGATGATTCCTCTCCGGATTGCGTCCTGGGCAATCTGAACCAGAGATTTGGGGCGGTCTTTGATCGTGAGTGAGGTGAGTTCCATCGTTCACTGATAAAACTTGTTTTTCCTTTAAATCATGTATTACATTTTATGTATAATATCTCAATTTAAAATTAAGAGCTTTTTCATTCAATCCATTTCACCATCCAGCAAATTGTTAATTCATGATATTGTGTGTTTTTTAAAGAAGATTTACGGAGGCTAAGATGGCGTTAGCAAGAATTGGAGTGGTGGGAGCAGGATGGTGGGCCTGTGAATTTCATATCCCCCATCTTCTCAAGAATTCCCATGCGGATCTGGTGGCTGTTTCCAGGCTTGGGAAGGAAGAACTGGATAAAATCCAGCAGCGTTTCGAAATCCAGGTTGCATCCGAAAATCACCTGGAATTGTATGCTCATGATCTGGATGGAGTGATTGTCGCCTCACCACACGTTCTCCACGAAGAGCACGCGTCTGCGGCAATAGAGAACGGTTGTCATGTTTTGGTGGAAAAACCGATGACGACAGACATTGAAGGGGCGAGGCGGCTGCATACACTGGTGGAAGGATCCGGGAAAACCCTGATGACGCCCTATGGCCTGAATCATACCCATTACATGGAAAAGGCGGCAGATTGGGTGAAAGAGGAAAGAATCGGTGAGGTGCGGCACATCATGCTCCACATGTCTTCAGCCCTCTTGGACCTCTTTGGCGGAGAACCGATGCTGGAAACCAAAGATCATCTTTATCGGCCACCACCATCAACCTGGGCAGACCCGAGTCGCGCAGGAGGCTATGGCTGGGGTCAGATGTCCCATGCTCTGGCGGCCTTATTCTGTGTTTGTCCCGTTGAACCTGTGTCCGTGAGGGGAGTCTGCAGCAAATCTCCTACAGGAGTGGATTATTTTGACGCAGCAATTGTGGAATTTGAAAAAGGTGCAACCGCTTCGCTGTCTGGCGCAGCTGGATTGCCGAAGCATAGTCCTCCTCAACTCGAATTGAGGGTGTACGGCAGTGAAGGAATGCTTCTGCTGGATGTTGAAGAGGGAAGGGAGCGTCTGACTCTGAGCCGATTTGATGAAGAGGATCTAATCCACGAAATTGGACACGGAGGAGGCTACGGTTCCTACACCACAGAAGAATCGGTCAACCGTTTTGTAGAGATCTGCAGGGGAGAACCTGCCAGAAACTGTGGAGATCATGAGATTGGTTTGAAAACGATTCAGGTCCTTGATGCGATGTATCATTCTTTCGAGTCTGGTGAAAAGGAGTTATGCCGATGATCGATGCTTCTGCATTGAAAGAACATTATGACCAGGAGGGTTTTGTCCTCATCGAGTCGCTGTTTGAAACATCGGAAATTCAGAAACTTCAGCAGGCGTGTGATGCGCTGATCGAGGAATCAAGAAGTTATCGGGAGTCAGATGAAAGATTCGACCTGGAACCGGACCACACCGAGACCACACCAAGGGTTCAAAGGATCAAAGTTCCCCATCAGCAGCATCAAGCTTTTGCGGATTTGGTGAGAGCCCCGAAATTACTGGAAATCCTCAGAATCCTGATTGGTGAGGATGTCCGTTTTCGAAACAGCAAATTGAACATCAAGGCCGCAAAAGGCGGCACTGCTGTTGATTGGCATCAGGATTGGGCCTTTTATCCCCACACCAACCCGGATTTACTTGCGGTCGGGATCATGCTGGATGACATCGATCAGGAGAATGCCCCGCTGATGATCTTCCCCCAGAGTCATCAAGGGAAAACCATGGATCATCATCATCGAGAGGTTTTCTGTGGATCGGTGGATCTTCTCGGAGAAAAACTTGACCCATCTTCGGCTACAAAGATCACGGGACCTGCAGGGAGCGTTAGTTTTCATCATGTTAAAGCTCTCCATGGCTCGGCTCCAAATACTTCAGACCGTTCAAGAAGATTGCTGCTTTACGAATATGCAGCAGCCGATGCATGGCCTCTGATCGATTTTGAGGTTTATGGGAATTATGGGGAATTCGAGGAAAAAATGGTTTTGGGTAAAAGCACCCTCTCCCCAAGGTTTGAGGATGCCGATGCCCGCATGCCTCTCCCGAGACCGCCGGATCCGGGATCCATCTACAGGATTCAGGAATTCCGGAAAACCGGTTTTGAGTCACCTATTGCTTCCTGATTGATAAAGGAATTTATTGTGGAATCAGAATCAATGGTCCTGAACGTCCGGAATCTCTCCAAACGTTTTGACATGACCCAGGCTCTCGAAGATGTCTCGATGGATATGAAAGCCGGGGAGATCCATGCGCTGGTTGGTGAAAACGGGGCAGGAAAATCAACATTGATCAAAATCCTGACCGGTATCCAGCAAGCTGACCAGGGAGAAGTTCTGCTTCATGGGCAACCGGTCAGAATTTCTGATGCCCAGGAAGCACAATCCCTTGGCATTGCAGCCATCTTCCAGGAACCCATGGTCTTTCCGGATTTGGATGTGGCAGAGAACATCTTCATCAGCCATCGGGACCGAGGTTTTTTTGTCCGTTGGAAAAAGATCTACCAGGACGCGGAGACCATACTCAATGACCTCGGAATACAGTTGGATGTCCGTTCTCCTGCAAGCGGACTAACCCTGGCGGCACAGCAGGCGGTCGAAATTGCAAAAGCCATATCGCTGAATGTGAAGGTGCTGATAATGGACGAGCCTACAGCATCCTTATCATCCCATGAAGTCTCTCAACTCTTCGGTGTGACCCGAAGGCTAAGGGATGAAGGGGTAGCGGTTCTGTTCATCAGCCACCGCCTTGAAGAAGTATTCGAAATTGCCGATAGAATCACGGTTTTTCGGGACGGTCATAAGATTTCAACCAATCCTGTAAATGAGGTAACCCGGGAAAGTTTGATCCAGGAAATGGTTGGCAGAGAAGTCTCCAAATTCTATCTGCCGGATTGGTGGGTTCCAGGAGAACCGATGTGGGGCTTGCGATCTTTGGTGTGTCTCCTGCGGATTCTGGATCGATCGAAATCGAAGGACAAACGGAAGACATCCAATCTCCGCAACAGGCTCAAAAATTAGGAATCGCATACATGACCGAGGATCGCAGAAAACTCGGACTGGCGATGCCCATGAGCATCACAGAAAACATCACCTTGGCATCCCTTAAAAAATACCTTGGGGCTTTTGGGTTTGTCGATAGTGAAAAAGAAGAGCAAACCGCTGGAGAGTTCAAGAACCGGCTTGAAATCAAAACCCCTTCCCTGACCCACGAAGTTGGGAAACTCTCCGGCGGGAACCAGCAAAAAGTGATGTTCAGCAAATGGCTGAACACCCAACCCAGGATTTTCATTTTGGACGAACCAACCCGAGGGATTGATATTGGAGCCAAGGCAGAGGTCCATCAAATGATCAGAGAATTGGCGAAAGAAGGGATTGCCATCATTTGTATCTCTTCAGACCTCCCTGAAGTTCTTGCTCTCAGTGACCGGATTCTTGTGATGCGGGAAGGCAGGCAGATGGGGATTTTGGAAGGCGCTTCAGCCGACCAGGAATCGGTGATGGCACTGGCGATGGGGCAATGAAGGTAAGGCAATGCTCAAATACTTAAGTCAGATGAGGCCTGAGAAGCAAAGGGAATTGGTCCTCCTTCTGCTGATTTGCCTGGTGGTCGTATTTTTCGCGATGATGATTCCCCACTACCTCAATGCACGTCTTTTTAACCGAGTTTCAACCAGCGTTGCAATCATGGCGGTGTTGGCAATTGGCCAGACACTGGTTGTTTTGACACGAAACATAGACCTCTCGGTGGGTTCGATTGTCGGTTTTACCGCCTATTTTGTCGGTCAGCAGCTTTCCCATAATAACGACATTGACCCTCTGGTCGCGGTTCTGATGGCAATCGGTGTGGGCGCTTTGATGGGAGGTTTCAACGGAGTTCTGGTGGCCTATTGCCGGGTCCCGGCCATCATTGTGACTTTGGGAACGATGGCGCTGTTCAGGACCTTATTAGTGGAGTATTCAGATGCACAGACGGTCTTGACCGTTAATCTTCCCCAATGGTTGTTGGACCTTCCGAGATTGAATGTAATGAGCCATGGAAGGCTTCATTTGAGATTTGTGGTGGTCATCATGTTGTCTGTGGTGATCCTGTTTCAACTCTTTCTAAGGTTCAGTTCCTTTGGCAGAAAACTTTATGCCATCGGGTCCAATCCAGAAGCTGCCAATAATGCCGGCTTTCCTACCCAGAGAATCGTTCTGATCAGTTTTCTGCTTTGTGGTGCTTTGGCAGGACTGACAGGCTTTTTGTTCCTTGCCAGGTTTGGAAACATTACCGTTGTTGCTGGAATCGGTTTTGAGCTGAAGTCCGTTGCGGCAGTGGTGGTCGGAGGAGTGAATATCTTCGGAGGTTCAGGAAGTATTTTTGGAGCAACCTTAGGAGCGGTATTGATCGATCTGCTCGAAAACAGCCTGATCCGCTGGCTCCAGATCAGCGAATTCTGGAGAGACGCCCTTCTCGGACTTTTGATCCTGGCTTCTGTTGCAACCGACAGCATTTTCATGAAGCGAATTCGGCTTTATTGGGCCAAGCGGCATGCTGCCTCAACCAACTCAAATAGTTAGATTTTGAAACGATGTCTTTGAAATTGAAAAAGCTGATGGGTTGGGAGGGATTTCTTTTGGTGGTTCTGTTGCTGATCATTTCTGTGAATTCTTTTCATTCACCTGCCTTTCTGACCGTTGAAAACCAGGTCAATCTTTTTGTCCTGTCGGTGGAAAAGATCATCATTGCCCTGATCATGACTTTCATCATTCTCAATGCAGAAATAGACCTCTCCGTTGCTTCGATGATGGGATTGGCAGCCTGTGCTCTGGGATGGATGGTCGAGTCGGGGACTTCCACCAGCACTGCGATTGGTCTTTGTCTGATCATCGGTTTCCTGGGAGGTGCATTCAACGCCTACTGGATCACGGTGGTCAAATTACCGTCCCTGGTGGTGACCCTCGCGATGCTGATTGGTTTTCGGGGACTGGCAAGGGTCCTGATTGAGGATCGTTCGATCCGGGTTTTTCCTCCATGGTTTGAAAACTTAGGCCAGCAGCCTTTTTGGGGGCCACTGCCTCTTTCAGTCTACATTTTTCTTGTTCTGCTTGTGATATCAGTATTGATCCTTCAATACACTGGTTTTGGTCGTTATGTTTATGTGATTGGGATCAATCAGGAAGTTGCAGCGTATTCCGGGGTCCGGGTTGCCAGGGTCAAGACCATACTGTTCATGATGTCAGGACTGATTTCCGCCTTGGCCGGGATTCTTTTTGCGGCTCGCTTGGGATCGGTCCGGGGTGATATGGGACTGGGTTTTGAACTCGATATCATTACCATGGTGCTATTGGGCGGAGTCAGTATTTTCGGCGGTTCGGGCTCAATCTACGGAGTGATTCTCTCCATTTTGATCGTCCTGTATTTAAGAAATGGGATGTCACTGATGAATGTGACAGGTCATATCCAAACCGGAGTCATTGGTGTGATTCTGATCCTCTCTGCAATGATCCCCAACATCAAAACCTGGCTTGAAGGCATATTTGAAAAAAAATATGCGTCATGATTTATAATTCTTTTGGAGTTTGCCTATGAACTGAACCCGTTTGGAATCTTTTATTAAATAACTCGTTTTAAGGAACAAAATGTATAAAAAAATTATTTCTTTGATTGCAGTATCGGCTCTCTTTTTTGGAGCCACGGTGATGGCTCATACCATCGCCAAAAAAGGCATGAAAGCGGATTTGGTTTTGATGCCTAAATTCCTCGGTATCCTGGTATTTGACCAGGCCAACAATGGTGCGCAGGAAGCACACCGGGAACTGGGCAATCCAGGAAAATTGGAATTCCTTGGCCCAACTCCGGAAAACAGCGTTGCCGGTCAGATTGAAATTTTAACCACTGCCACGACCCAGGGGCAGGATGGAATCATGATCTCCAATAATGCTGGAGATCAAATTGCTCCTGCTGCCAAAGCGGCAAGAGCGAAGGGAATGACGGTGGTTACATGGGACTCTCCCATTCCTTCCGGAGATGGAGAACAACTCTTCATTGCCCAGGTGGATTTCAATGAAACCGGGATGGTGATGGCCGATATGGCGCTGAGCATCCTCGGACCTGGAGGAGGAGAATTCGCTGTTCTCTCGGCAACTCCCGATGCAGCCAACCAAAATGCTTGGAATGCTTCGATGAAGGAACATCTGAAAGATCCCAAATACTCCAAAATTAAATTGGTGGATTTGGTCTACGGGGATGATCAGTCCGAAAAAAGCTACAACCAGGCATTGGCGCTGGTGGACAAATATCCCAACCTGAAATTGATCATGGCACCGACCACGGTTGGAATTGCCGCGGCAGCCAAAGCCATGCAGGATGAGGGACTCTGTGATCAGGTCAAAGTCAGTGGACTCGGACTTCCCGCCGAGATGGTGAGTTATACCCTCAATGGTTGTGCTCCTGAGTTCGCTCTCTGGAGTTTCGTCGATCTGGGATACCTTTCCTATTATGCCACTTATATGATCGCAACCGGCCAAATCGAGGGAGTGGCAGGTGAGACTTTCAAGGCAGGAAGAATGGGATATTACACCATCGAAAAGGACCCAACCCGTGATAAGGGACTTCGGGTCAAGATGGGACCGTTCAGCGTCTACACTAAGGACAATGTAGAGGCGGCCTCTAAATAAATTTTAGGACGTCCATTCATCAAAGGCTCCCCCTTCTACCAGTTAGGGGGAGTTTATGGAATAAAGATTCATAAAGAGACCTGAAAGGGGTAGGGTCTCCTTGCTTTTGCTGATTTAAAAACCAAGAAACTATTTATATCATTCAAACAAGCCATGGAAAAAATCGCCTTCAAGATGGTATTGCAACCGGGTCAACGAGAGCTTTACCAAAAGAGGCACGACGAAATCTGGCCTGAATTGGTGGACTTACTGAAGGATGCTGGAATTTCCGATTACAGTATTTTTCTGGATGAGGAAACATCAACCCTTTTTGCAGTGCTTCGGCGAACAGAAGACCATAAGATGGAGTCACTTCCAGAGCAAGAAGTGATGCAGCGATGGTGGAAGTTCATGGGAGACATCATGGTCACCAATTCCGATGGTTCACCGATGGTGAAAAATCTGGATCCGATGTTTCACATGCCTTGATGGGGATCGGAAATTCAGGTCAATTCAGGATAACGTTTTAATCAGAAAAATATGGTGAACATCTGGGATCCGCATTTTCACATCTGGGATGTGTCCGAAGTCACTCAAAGCGGCCATGACCCGGCACAGTTGTTTGCCCCGAAAGAAGATCCGGTTTACACCATCGATCGCTATGAAAATGATATGGCGATGGAGGGGTTTAAACTAACCGGGGGAGTTTTTGTCGAGGCCGTCAGTGTCTGTCATGTGGAAAGCGATGGACCTCTTTTTGAAGAAAGCTGTTTGGCCGAAACGGTTTGGACTTCCAAAGAAATGGACAGGTCCAAACTGGATTATCGGATTGTCGCATCAGCACCTTTGGAGAGTTCAAATATTGAAAATATTCTTGCATCCCTCAAGCAGCACCAAAGGGTTTGCGGAATCCGGCAGATCATCAACCATGAACCCTCCTGGCCGAGGAATGAAAAAAGAGGTGATTTTCTGGAAAATCCATCGTGGCGAAAGGGATTCGCCCTTTTGGAAGAATTCGGAATGTCCTTTGATCTCCAACTGAACCCTCATCAATTTATTGATGCTTCCATCCTGGGCGAGGCACATCCCAACATTCCGATGATCATCGGGCATCTGGGGAGTCCGACTTTGGCTGATTTAGAGCAGGGTCAGCGCTATTGGGAAGGGATGCGAAGACTTGCGGAACTGGAACAGGCGACCATCAAGCTTTCCATGCTGACCTACCAGGATCCTGAATGGGATTCGAACCAACTGGTCAAAGAGACGGTCCTCAAAATCATTGATCTGTTTGGAGTCGATCGGTGCTTTTTTGCTTCGAATTTTCCAGTCGAACAGCATCTCGGCTGGTCCGCTTCCCGGCTCTATCAGTCATTTCATGATTTAGTTAAGCATTTCAGTGAAGATGAACAGAACAAGTTATTTTCACAGAATGCGAAACTCGCCTATCCTCTCTGAATCCAAAATCGGTCTACTGTTAGTCCTTCAGAAGTTTGTTTTTCTTTCAGGTTTTTAATAGGTCAAAATGGCTTTGGCACTGAGGATTTCTTCGGTGAGTGCACTTCCCGAAGTAGGGACCGCCTGTTCGATAAGATCCGTTGCCTTAAGGTTTCTTTCTTCCATACAGGGTATGCAGACCAGCAGACGTCCCCCGGATTCGACAAACACTTCCAGCATCTGTTTCAGGGAACTGGTATTGGTATCCGGGACATGGGGAATCATGCCCGGCATGGCCAGATAAACAGCAGGCCCCTGAAGCGCCATCACCACATCCAGGTCAAGCGCCAGACCGGCATTGGCGAGTTTAAAAGGAAGAGTGGCTTTTTCCGGAGATTCAGGCCCATTGGTTGTGACATAAATGATTTTTTCTGCAGTTTCGCTCATGGTTTAAACAAAGATTGAATCAGATTGAGGATGGTTGATCGTCCTTGAAATGGGAATTCCGAGATCTGTGGAGGATCTTCAAAACAAATCATTCCCATCGCACGGTAATATGAAAACATACACCTTGCCATGGGTCTCACGGCGTGAATATCCGCAAGATTACTGAACCGCGATGCGAAAAGTTATTGCACCGCTAGTCCCACTTTTTTGGGATCCCAGTTTGGGGCATTTCGGAGTGCCGGCACCAGGTCGAGGGGCTTGTCTACCAGGGACCACATTTGAAGATGCTGTTGATGCATGAAGCGTTCATCGACGGCTTGCTGCATCATCTGCTGAAAGGCATCGTAATAGTTTCTTGTATTCAAAAGCACGATCGGGTTGGTGAAGAGCGCAAGCCTTTTCCAGGTCAGGGCTTCCAGCAACTCTTCGAAAGTTCCTGAGCCTCCAGGCAGGGCGATGATGCCGTCGGCTTTTTCGATCATCTCCATTTTCCGTTCATGGAGACTGGCAACAATTTTCAACTCGCTCAGGGACGAGTGACCCCACTCGAGTTCCTGCATAAACTCAGGGAGCACTCCGATCACTCGGCCTCCGGCTTCTAATGCCCCGTCCGCGAGTGCCCCCATGGAGCCCAGTGCTCCTCCTCCGTAGATAATCTCAAAGCCCTCCTTGGCCAATAGTTGACCTGATTCAAAGGCTGCATCCCTGTATTCCGCGTCAGATTGGGTGCTCGAAGCACAGTAGACACAGATTCTTTTGGGGGAACATGGATGGTTGATTAAGTCTTGTTCAGTCATGTCTGCCGGTCTGCTGAAAAAAATGCATGAAATGCGTTTGCTCAAAGAAAACGGTACATGATCAAGGCCTCTACTGGACCTTGTTCAGGGTGTCTGAAGGCTCCTGGCAATGTGCCTACGATTTGAAAGCCCATCGATTTCCAGAGGTGGATAGCCCCCTCATTGGTGGATACCACAAAATTGTACTGCATTGCTTCAAAACCCATTTCCAGTGCGGTTTCGATGGAGTGAGCACACATTTTTCGTGCAAGCCCCCTTCCCCGGAATTCTGGATCTACGATATAACCTGCATTACAAACGTGGGAACCGCCCCCTTGTTGGTTCTTTTTTAGGTAATAACTTCCTGCCAGTCTTCCGTCCAGCATGGCAACAAAGCATGCCTCCGGCTTTTTCAACCAGAGATGTTTGAGTTCTTCCTCTCCGGCATCACGGTTGATGGCATAGGTCTCACCCTTTGTGACGATTTCACTGAGGAATCTGTAAATTCCTTGCCAGTCTTTTTCTCCCGCTTTCCGAATCTTCATAAAATCTTCCAGGCCTTAGGATCTATTGTTTCATGGTGGGCATCAGCTTATCTCGGGAGCAATTTGAGCCTTAGTTGCATTTTCGAAAGCATGGGCGCATCTCAGCAGCATCCTTTCACTCCAGGCGCTGCCATAAAATGAAAGACCCACGGGAAGCCCGGAAATGAATCCTAAGGGAACGCTGATCCCGGGATAGCCTGCCACGGCGGAAGGGGTGAAACTGGTTTCAATCGAAACCGGATCTCCATTCACAGAATCTGTCAGCCAGGCTGGTCCCGAGGTTGGTGCAATGAAGGCATCCAAGCCATGCTTTTGCATGAAAGCATCGATTCCCTGCTGCCTTGAAAGCCTCCGACATTCCTTGAGTGATTCCAGGTAAATTTCCGAGGAAAGATCACCACGGCGTTCGGCTTTTTCAAAAAGTTCCTGGACGAAAAACGGCATCACCTGTTCCTGGTGGGCTTGATTGAAGGTAATCAATTCCTTCAGGGATTTAGGTGGAGACAGATGCTCAGGGTGATCCTCGAGATTCCCAAGATAAGCATTGATTCCAAGTTTGAATTCATGAAGAAGCACCTCAAGCTCAGGCATTTTCAAAAGCATGGTGTTGTCGAGGTATAAAGAATCCTTCACCACCGCGCCAAGATCGATGAGGGCACGGACTGCATCATCCAGCAGTTGTTCCATCCGGGAATCTCCATGATAGAGATTCCTGGCAACCCCGATGCGGATGCCTTCGAGACGGTCAGAATGTATGTGAAATTCTGGATTTTCAGATTTTCCCGGAGCAAGTGCGGTCGCCGGGTCCTGAGGATCCTTTCCTTTAAGTACTTCGAGCAAGAGAACTGCATCGGCAACCTTTCGCGTCAAAGGCCCCGGGGTGTCCTGGGAGTGGGAAATGGGGATCAATCCCTGTCTGCTGATGCGTCCCACATTCGGTTTGAGTCCAACCACTCCATTCCTGCTTGCCGGACCGAGGATCGAACCATCGGTCTCTGTTCCGATGGCCGCAGCACAGAAACCTGCCGCAACCGCAACCGCTGACCCGGAACTTGAGCCGCAGGGATTTCTCAAAGGATCATAGGGATTTCGGGTTTGTCCTCCACGGCTGCTCCAGCCGCTGATGGAACGGTTCGAGCGGAAATTGGACCACTCGCTGAGGTTGGTCTTTCCCAGGAGCACTGCTCCGGCATCACGGAGTTTCCGGACCAGGAAAGCATCCTTTTTCGCATAGGAATGTTCCAGAGCCAGGGATCCAGCACTGGTGGCCATTCGGTCTGCTGGGTCGATGTTGTCCTTGATTAAAATTGGAATCCCGTGAAGGGGACCGCGGAAGCCGTTTTTGGACCGTTCAAGATCGAATTGTTCCGCCTGGTCCAGTCCATCGGGATTGAGTTCGATGACCGAATTCAAAACCGGCCCCTGGCGGTCGTATGTTTCAATCCGTTCCAGGTAGAATTGACAGAGTTCGACCGAAGTCAGTTCTCCGTCACACATCCATTGCTGGAGGGATTTGATGTCGGCCTGCTCGAGATTCACCCTGACAGCTTCAGTTCAAATTCAGGCGTCGGTCAAAACCTTCAATGAGGTTCCTTCCACCAGATCCTGCACCTTCTCACGGTAGGCCAGCATATGGGGAGCTTTGAGGTGGGCTTCAAGATTTTCCAGGGTTTCCCATTTTTCAATGATGGTTACGATGTTTTCATTGAGGACTTGCGGCGGAAGCCCCGCGTCGATGTCGACAGCAGGACTGTATTCGACACAACCTTCTTCCTGCAGAACATTCGGGACATTGGTTTTGAAGATTTCCAGGAACGCATTCTTTTTCCCGGGTTTGACCTGAATACTGGCTAAGACATGAATCATGAGAATTTTCTCGTTGAATTAAGAAAGTTTTTTTAACGTCCTCCGCTGACATCAAGAATCGTTCCGGTGGTGTAGGACGCCTTATCAGAAAGCAGCCACATGATTGCATCCGCAACCTCTTCTGCCTGCCCCACCCTTTTCATCGGAACCAGCGGGCGGACCCGTTCCATGCGATCCGGTTCTCCCCCGGACTGATGGATTTCGGTGTCGATGAATCCTGGCCGGACGGCATTGACCCGGATTCCTTCTTCGGCAACTTCCTTGGCGAGTCCGATGGTCAGGGTGTCAATGGCGGCTTTCGATGCGGCGTAATCCACATACTCCCCCGGGGAACCGTACTTTGCCGCTCCCGAGGAAAGGTTGACGATGGATCCGCCCTTCCCTCCATATTTTGTGGACATCCGTTTCACGGCCTCGCGGGCACAGAGGAAGGATCCTGTGACGTTCACTGCAAAGATCCTTTGGATCCTTTCGGCATCCATGCCATCGACACGGGTCTGAAGGTCGAGAATTCCGGCATTGTTGACCAGAGCCTCGGGGGTTCCTAAGTCTTTCTCGACGGTTTGAAAAAGAGCTTCGACCTCCTCTTCTTGTGACACATCGGCCTGATAGGCCAGTGCATTGGCCCCATTCTCTTCCAGTTCACGAACCAGTTTTTGCGCGGAAGTCTGATCGCGATGAAAATTGACGCAGACCGAGTATCCTTGTTTGGCTGCTTTCCGGGAAACTTCCGCGCCGATTCCTCTCCCTCCCCCGGTGACGATCAGGCATTTGCTCATGGTTCCGGATCCAACGGGATGAACAGCGATTTTCTCGGTTGGCCATTGACGGCTCTGCTGATATGCCCCTGTCCGGTGGTGTCTTCCGCCAGCAGGATCTCTCCTGGATGAAAAACACGACGCGTCCCATCACCGATTTCGATTTCCACCGAGCCCTCGAGCATCACGATGTATTGCCTGCGTGGAGCATTGTGCCACTGATAGTGGTAATCCCCCGGGTTCTCCCGGAAGATCACTCCGCTGGCGCTGAAAATCTCTGAAAGCCGTCCGATGTCTCCCTGGTCAAACAGAGGGATCTCAATCTCTTCAAAATGAGACTGTTCATCCTCACCGGTGTATATTCTAGTGATTTTCATTTTTGCTCCGATGGATTTTGAATGAACAACCCTATTCCGGGTTCATGACAAAATGCCAGGTAATTCAGGTTTTTATGGAAAAAGTTATCTGCGATGAAATCAACCCAGGACAAAAGATAAAATCACTCTGGGTCTCAATCTAAAATTGGATCTGGAAAAGATTCATGCATCTTTGTTTTTCAGGAATCCAGGCATTGACGGAACGACTTTCCAAGATTCCTCAGCAATGTGAAATACAGTTCCGGACCCGCATCCAGTTCTGCTCCGAGAGGGCCCAGTACAGCAGAACGGACTTTGGTTCCCTGAAGCAGCATGTCGATAAGCCGGGGTTCGAATTGGGGCTCCCGAAAGAGGCACTCGATTCCATTCTGTTGCATCATTCTTCTCAGTTTCGCAAGATGTCTTGCTCCCGGAGGACGTTCCGGATGGATGTTGACCACCCCGACTCGCATCAGGTCAAAACGTTTTTCCAGGTAGGTGTAGGCAGGATGAAAAACGGCGAAAGGTTTCTGCTTCAGGGCACCCAGGTCCTGCTCCAGATGTTGATCGAGTCGTTTGAGTTCAACTTCTGTCAATTCCTGACTGATCCTCTGTACCATCCTGATCGCATTCCAGGGATCCAGCCAAAGATGCGGGTCGATGAAGTTCCTTTCATCCCCGCCTGAGATCCAGAAGCTTTTTTTTTCATACCGATGAATTTGAAGTCCCTCGGTTTCTATCATCTCCACTGAAATCATGGAATGGGTCAGGCTTGCCAGCGGTTTTTCGAGAAAAGTCTCCAGCTGCGGGCCGACCCAGAAAAAAAGCTCTGCCTGCTGAAGCATCGAAACTTCACTGGGACGCATCGAGTAAATATGTACCGAGGCGTTTCCCTCCAACAATAAGCTCGGTTCCCCAACTCCTTCCATCACTCCTGAAACAAGGGAATGCAAAGGTTTGATTGAAACCACAACTTTCGGAACCGCTTCTACATTCCATGGAAAGAACAGAAGCACCATCCAAAAATGAAGAAGTCCGGCGCGGTGAATCATAGGGTTTTGTTTTCCAACACTTTTAATGTAATATCGTAACAGTTTAACTTGTATTGAAGAGAAAGACAGGCAAATGGAAGATATGGAAGCTTTGCCGGTTCGGTTTCCATCGCGACAGCATAATCACAGCAGTTGTGTCAATAAACTGCTTGGAGACGCAGAGGAGGAATGCCGTCGGCAAAAATTACGATTCACGGAACACCGAAGGAAGGTTCTGGAGATCATTGCATCGAGCCACAAACCCCTGGGCGCATATGACATTTTGGAGCAGATGAATTTTTCCGGAAGACGTCAGGCTCCGGTGGTGGCCTACCGAGCATTGGATTTTCTGATCAATTTGGGGCTCGTTCACCGTTTAAACAGCCTGAATGCTTTTGTTGCCTGTATGGCCGTGGGGGAAGATCACACCGCCCAGTTTTTGATTTGCCGCCAGTGCAAGAATGTCGGGGAACTGAACAGCAACCGGGTTTCCGAGCGGATCGAAAAGGATGCGGTGGAGGCAGGATTTCAGGTGGACCAGCAGTTGGTGGAAATCATCGGCATCTGTTACGAATGTGCGGAGTCCGGATGACTCCTGAACTTCCCAATATCCTGATTTCCGCCAAAGACCTTTACCTGAAAGCAGGAAGGAACGATCTGGTGGAAGCCGTCTCACTGGAGGTCTCCGAAGGTGAAATCGTCAGCGTGATCGGTCCCAACGGTGCAGGCAAAACCAGCCTGCTGAAACTGTTGCTGGGTCTCTACAAACCCGATCGTGGAAGCATTCGAAGACGCCTTGGTTTGCGTGTCGGTTACCTGCCCCAGAAGACCAGCATCGATCCGGTCCTTCCGCTTTCGGTGGCCCGGATGATGACTCTGACGGAATCCTTTTCCCGAAAAGAAGTGGAAACCGCACTCGCGGAAACCGGAGTACTCTCCCTCATCGATGAACCGGTGCAGACGCTTTCGGGAGGAGAGTTTCAACGGATGATGCTGGCCCGGGCCCTGCTCCGTGAACCCGAACTGCTGGTCTTGGATGAACCGGCCCAGGGGGTGGACCACCTCGGCGAGGCCGAGCTCTATGGCCTGATCGGAAAGATCCGTGATCAACGGGGTTGCGGAGTCTTGATGGTATCCCACGACCTGCATGTGGTGATGGCTGCCACCGACCGTGTCCTCTGTCTCAACCGGCATCTTTGCTGTGAAGGGGAACCCCAGGAAGTCACCCGTCATCCTGAATACCTCCGGCTTTTTGGGATGGAAGCGGGAAGCCGTTTGGCGGTTTACAGTCACCACCATGACCACGTTCATGGTCTTTCCGGAAATGTTGAAACCACGGAATTCAAGCAGGCCCCTTGAGTTTTCTCGATGATTTCATCTGGAGGGCTGTCATCGCCGGGGCCGGAGTGGCGCTGGTCGCAGGTCCGCTGGGATGTTTCGTGGTATGGCGCAGGATGGCCTACTTCGGTGATACCGTAGCGCATTCGTCCTTGCTTGGAGTCGCTCTGGGACTGCTGCTGGGATTCAACGTGATGCTCGGGGTGTTTGCCGCGGGTTTTGCCGTGGCCCTTGTCCTTTCAGGATTTCTCAGGGAAAAACGGCTTTCGGGGGACACGGTGCTTGGAACCCTATCCCATGCCTCGCTTTCCCTCGGCGTCATCGTCATCAGCCTGATGACCTGGCTCCGGGTCGATCTGATGGGGTATCTCTTCGGGGATATCCTTGCGGTGAGCCTCACCGATCTTTACTGGGTTTATGGTGGTGGAATGCTGGTGCTGGTTTTGCTGGTTTTACTCTGGCGTCCGCTTCTTGCCGTTACCGTGGACCAGGAATTGGCCAGGGCCGAAGGGATCGAAGCCGCGCGCTATGAACTGATGCTGATGCTGATCATTGCCGCCGTGATTGCCCTGGCGATGAAAATCGTTGGTGTGCTCCTCGTCACCTCACTGCTGATCATTCCTGCCGCCGCGGCACGTCGCCTGAGCCGAACGCCAGAACAGATGGCCCTGATGGCAGCATTTGTTGGTGTACTATCGGTCTTGTTGGGTCTCTTCGCCTCCTTCCAGTTCGATACCCCGTCCGGACCTTCCATTGTCCTGGCATCACTGATGTTGTTCCTCCTTGGACAAATTCCAAGTTTCAGGAAACTCTAACCAACTATTGAGGTTTTTGTGATCGGTTGAAAGACTCAGTAAAATCAGAAGATCATTCCCAGCTTTTGATCTTTCATAGTTTCAATTTTTTCATTTCAGGGTCGTAGAGCGGGCCATCATGGCGGGTCGCAGGAATGACTTCTCCGAAAGCCTCGACGCTAAAATTCCTGTTCTCAAATTCCTGGACCGGAAGATAACCGAAAACCAACGGTTTCCCGATGGTATAACCGAAGTTGGCGCTGGTGGTGACGTCCAGAATGCGTCCCTCCCGCATGATCGGTTCTGAACCATAAACCGGCATGTATTTTTCAAGGGTGAAGTAGGCGATCTTTCTTTCCGGTCCTCCATTTTCCATGATTGCAATCAAGGCATCACGGCCGATGAAATCCCCTTTTTTCATGTTTACTCGAAATCCAAGACCTGCTTCAAATGGATTGTAATCCGGACTTATGTCTGAACTCCAGTAAAGGTATCCCTTTTCCATGCGGAGGCTATCGATGGCTCGGTAACCGACATCGGCAATGTCGTATTGGCTTCCTGCTTCAGCGAGTGCCTTATAGACAGCAGGCATATTTTCCCGTCCCATGTGCATTTCCCAGCCAAGTTCCCCGACATAACCGATACGCATGGCCCGTACGGGGTGACCTGCCACACGGATATCGGCATAGGAGGAAAACGGTAAGGTCTCATTCGAAATGTCATCATCGGTAACATTCTGCAGGACATCCCTTGCGTGTGGGCCACATAGGTTTATCACTCCAAATTCCTCAGTCAGATCATCAATCACAACGGAGCCGTCACGGGGGGAATGTTTTTCAATCCAGGAGCGGTCATGAACTCCAAAGGCTGAACCGGTGACGATGTAGAATTCTTCTTCACCAGTTCGGGAAATCGTCAGATCTGCCTCAATCCCTCCTCTGCTGTTGAGGAACTGGGTGTAAATGATTTTTCCGATCGGTTTGTCAATATTGGAAACGGCGAGGTATTGCAATAGATCCAGGGCTCCGGGGCCTGAAATGCGGAATTTTGAGAAGGAAGTCTGGTCAATCAGAGCCACACGTTCACGCACCGCTTTATGTTCCTCACCCACACAATCAAACCAGTTGGGTTTTTCAAAGGTCAATGCCTCTGCTGTACGATTGTTTTTGCTTACAAAAAAATTGGGTCGTTCCCAGCCTGCCTTCGAACCATAGGAAGCTCCTTTCTCTTTCAGCAGATCATAAAGAGGACTCTGCCGGATGTTTCGGGAACTCTCATGTTCCTCTCCAGGAAAATGGATGAAATAGGTCTTTCCATAGGACTCAATGGTCCTGGGGTAAAGAAAGGATTTTTCATTATGGTGGTCGTTAAATCTTCGGATATCGAAGGGCCATAAATCGATACTCGGTTCGCCTTCAATGATCCATTCGGAGACCATCTGACCGACCCCTCCAGCTCCTGCAATTCCGATCGAGATCCCGGTAGCGGAAAAGAAATTGTCCACTTCCGGTGCCCATCCGAGGATGAACCCTTCGTCTGCCGACCAGGGTATCGGACCGTTGATCAACTGGCGTACTCCAACCTCATTTACAATGGGGGTTCGCTTGGCCGCATTGATCCCAAGCTGTTCGAAACGGTCAAAGTTTTCAGGCAGCAATTGCTGGGCGAATTCCCCGGGGATACCCTTTTCGCCAAAGGAAATGGTATCCGGTTCCCAACCGCCAATTGCGATCCCATGCACTTCGGGTTTGTAGTAGATGAGCAGATCCGGATCCCGCATGGCCGGCATGTTTGGAGGGATGTCGGGAATCGGTTCAGTCACCAAATACTGGTGTTCCAGGGCCACGGTGGGGGTCTTGACCCCTGCTTTCAGGGCCAGCTCCCGTGACCAGAAACCTGCGGCATTGACGACAACTTCGCATTTGACTCTGCCCTGATCGGTGACCAATTCCTCGACACGCTGGTCTTTGACGATCATGTCCAGGACCTTGACTCCCTCCTGAATCCGGACGCCGTTTTTCCGGGCTCCCCTGGCAAAAGCCTGGGTGACAGAAGATGGGTCTACATATCCATCACTGGGGATAAAAGCTGCACCAAGCACATCCTCGGTGCTCATGATCGGGAAAAGTTCCTGGGCCTCTTTCGCATTCAGCAGATGAAGTTCCAACCCGAAACTTTTTGCCATCGTCGCAGCGCGTTTCAGTTCAAGAATGCGTTCTTTGGAGCATGCCAGTCTCAGTGAACCTACCTTTTTCCAATCGATGGCCTGTCCGGTGTCGGCTTCAAGACGGTCGTATATCTCCACACTTTTCTGCAGCACACGGGTCAGATTCCTTGAAGATCGCAACTGTCCAACAAGGCCCGCGGCATGCCAGGTAGACCCGTGAGTCAGACCGCTCTTTTCAAGAACCAGGACATCCTTTTTGCCCATGCGGGCCAGTTGGTAGGCAATCGAGCAACCGACGATTCCCCCACCGATGATGATGATTTCAGCATCCTGTAGCTCAGCCATAATTTTCACTATTTTGTTTGAATTGTTCTAACGCGTTTTGGAACAGTGTTAAATTTTTGTCGGTGTAATCGACAAAATCGAAATCCAGGGCAGAATGGATTTCCTGAACCATGCTCCACATCGCTTCGCGCAGGAGAGATGCGCATTTCATTGCTTCATATCGACGGAAATCATTCCTGCCAATTTCAGTGCCATAATAAGTTTTGAGCATCCACTGCTCCTGTTCCGGTGAGAGTTCATTGTTTGAGGCAAGTCCGCCAAGGTCGAAAAGAGGACTATTGTAACCCGCGTAATCCCAATCGACGAGCCACAACCGATCTCCGTCATCGATAAAATTTGCAGCCAGCAGATCGTTGTGTCCATATACCAAATCTATGGGGCCCACTTCTTTCTCGAGATTGTCAGCCGTTGTCATGAGGGTGTCCAATTCTCCGGACATCCGGCTTTCATCCTGACGAAGGGTCTGGGCATAATCCCTTAGAACATGAAACACCCAGAAAACGAGAGATGGGCCTTTGAAATAACGGGGGATGGTTTTGTGGACCTTTGTGAGCAATGGAATGATCCGTTCAAGCATATCATCCTGACGGACATTTTCAGGGGTCAGGGTTTGACCTTCAATGAAACGGAGAACCAGGGCTCCCGGTTCGGCATAAACCACTTCCGGTGAAACACCGGCCTCGAAAGCAGCCAGACTTGCCGCCTGTTCGTTGAACCGCATCACGCCATGAACAGGAATGTCTTCACCGATCCGAACAACGAAACGTTCACCTCTATCAGAGACAACAAAATTGGTGTTGGTGATTCCTCCGCTCAGGGGTTCAGGTTTGACAGACCCTTTCCAACAGGGAAGTTTTTCTGCCTTCTCTAAAGCCTGGTCTGATTCCGTCATTGTTTACTCCAATCCCAGTTCAGCTTTTCGGCGTGTGCTCCAGGCACTGATCAAACGATCCGAAATGATAGCTAAAAATGTTGATGATAAGAATTCAGCGTTTTCGCCAGACTTGGGTGCGGCGTTGCAGAATACGGGCGAGTAAGGCGTGGAGGATCCGGAAAACAGCGGAAGTGTAAACGATCATCATCGCCATGGCAGCAGCAGGGGCGATGTCCCCGGCATCGTCCATGTTGAGGACGGCAACCGATGCGAGCATGGTTTCCGGAGAATAGAGGAAGACCACGGCGGAAACGGTGGTCATGGCGTTGAGGAAGAGGTAACTGCCCACGTCCAACAAGGCCGGGAGGCAGACAGGCAGCGTGACCTTACCCACGGTGCGCCATACCGGAGTTTTTAGCGAAAGCGAAACGGCCTCGAACTCCGGGTCCAGTTGCTTCAGTGCGGTGAGGCAGGTCAGGTGGCTGACGGTGTAAAAGTGAACGATGGTGCAGATCACCAGGATGCCCATGGTGCCGTAGAGAAAGCCCAGGGGGTTGTCCGGGTGGTTGAAGAAGAAAATATAGGCAATACCGAGGACGAGTCCGGGAACGGCAAGCGGAAGCATTGCAGCAAGGTGCAGCAGGGTACGAAGCCATGAGACACCACGTGCCTTTTCCACCAAGTAGCCGCCTACGAAAATCAGGCCCGTCCCAAAAATGGCACAATAAATCGCCATGCGGATGGAGTTGAAATAGGCTTCCCAGCCACCCCCGTCCATCACATCAAAGTTGTAATTCTTCAGTGAGAGCGTGAGGTTATAGGGCCAGAAGGTGACAAAGGATGCATAAGCGGCCATTGCAATCATAGCCAGCAGCGTTACCGCGACAATAGTGCAGAAGATGAACCGAAGTCCGTCGCGCAAGGGTTCCGACTTGGGCTGGTAGGGAACTGCCCGTGCGGAAAGAAGAGCGACTTGCTTGCGTTGCACCCAGCGGTCGGCAATGAAGGCGACCAACGCAGGCAACAGCAACACAAGCGAAACCACCGCGCCCATCTCAAAATTCTGCTGACCGACCACCTGCTTGTAGACATCGGTTGCTAAAACATTATAGCGTCCGCCGATTACCTTGGGCACGCCGAAATCCGTGATCACAAGGGTGAAAACGACAAACCCCGCACTGAGGATACCGTATTTGGCTCCGGGCAGGGTGACGGTCCAGAACACACGCCACTTGGGGGTGCGCAACGCCTCGGCTGCTTCATAAAGCCGGGCATCGGCAGTGGAAAGCGCAGTGAGTAAGATCATCAGTGCATGCGGGAACACCCAAAAACACGAGCCGATGATGATGCCGACGGGTCCGTAAATCGAGCCGCCGCCCAGCCATGACTTGAGTACCCCCTGGTTGCCGAACCAGTAGATCAGCGAAATTGCAGCCAACAGCGAAGGAGCAAGAATCGGGATGAGTGCAACTCCCCGAAAGAACCAGCGCAGGGGCATCCGGGTGCGAGTGAGTGCGTAGGCGTAAACAAAGGCAATCCCCAGTACAATCAGTGTTGCGGAAATCGCTACACTAAGACTGTTCGTGATGGAGGCGAAGAGGGCGGGGGTATCAAAATAAATCCGGAAGTTCTCCAGTCCCACATACTCACCATCCATGTCCTGCAGGCTCATGGAGAGCAATGAATAAAGCGGAAACACGACAGCCACCGCCAACAAGGCAATGATGACAACAAGGGCAGTTCTCAGCACCATGTCATCCCGACTCAATCGGATGCGTACCGGTGCAGCAGAAGCGGATATGGAGGCGGAACTCACTGGATGTCTGGGAAAAGGCGGAGGGAGTCAGGTGGGAATTCGACGGTCAGCGGAACGTCTGGAGCAGCCTTGAGTTGGTGAACCTGCTGGAGCGAAAGGTCCGCCCGCAAGGTACTGAACCCTTCCGGGCCTTTCAGCTTAAGACGACAGAATGACCCCAGAAATTCGAGGGTGTCGACATGGACTGGAAGTCCATTTGGTAAATCTACCGTTTTGGTGTGACACCGCAAATCTTCCGGACGCACCGTCATCCGGACTTTTTCTCCACTGGAAACATTTGTTGTGTCGCAGGATAGCGAGGTTTCTCCTACCCGTATCGTTCCGGAAGCCACAACCTCTGCTTCCATGAAATTCATCACTCCAATAAAATCCGCAACAAAGGGTGAGGCGGGAGTGCTATAGATTTCCTCCGGAGTACCTACCTGCTCGATGCTCCCATGATCCATCACCACGATGCGGTCCGCCATTGAAAGTGCTTCTTCCTGATCGTGTGTGACGAGGATGGTGGTGATGCCCAGACGCTGATGCAGTGCACGGATTTCCTGCCGGAGTGAAGCACGGACACGCGCATCAAGAGCACTCAGAGGCTCGTCGAGCAACAGCAACCCCGGTGAGGTCGCCAAAGCGCGAGCGAGGGCAACACGCTGTTGCTGGCCTCCGGAAAGTTGTGCAGGGTATTTTGAGGTTTGCTCGGGCAACCCGACGAGTTCCAATAATTCAACGACCCGCTTTCGGATTTCAGGCTTTGGCACCCGCTGGTTTTCTAGACCGTAGGCGATGTTCTGGAAAACCGTCAGATTCGGGAAGAGGGCATAAGACTGAAATACAATGCCAAAATCCCGCTCCGAGGGCGGAAGGCTGGAAATGTCCTGTCCATTTTGCGTGATGCGTCCGGTGGTTTGCGGATCGAGTCCGGCAATCGCACGGAGCAGGGTCGTCTTGCCGCATCCAGAAGGACCAAGAAAGCAGACGAACTCTCCTCCGTTGATTTCCAGGGAAAGTTCCCGAACCGCGACAAACTCCCCAAAATGCTTGGTGAGGTCCTCAATTTTTAAGTAGGGTTGTTGAGCTTCAGACATGGAGAGATAAAAAAACCGAGCCGAAAACTAAGTTCGGCTCGATAGAGAGGATGGGATTACTTGGCTTCCGACTTGGCGTCGTAACGATTTTGCCACTCGGAAAGAATGCTTTTACGGTTCACTGCCGCAAATTCGAAATCGTTGTCAATCATTGCTTCCAGGATGCCTTCCGGAAAATGTTTAACCGGTTTTGCAACTCCCGGATAGGCGACCACAGCGTAGCCCTGGTTGTATAACTCGTTGGCTTTTCTTGTGATGGACCAGTCCACCAGCTTTTGTGCAGCACTCAATTTTTTCGTGCCTTTGACGATTGCAGTAGCTTCCATGTCCCAACCTACACCCTCACGCGGCAGCACGATGTCGAGCGGGGCACCGGCGGCCTTGGACTTGGCTCCCCGGAACGCAAACGAGATTCCGATGGGCGTTTCACCTCGTGCTGCCTGCTTGCAGGGCTTGGATCCCGAATGGGTGTACCAGGCGATGTTTTCGTGGAGGTTGTCCATGTATTGCCATCCGCCTAATGGTCCGTAAAGCTGGAGCCAAGACGAGACATCGAGGAAGCCTGTTCCGGAAGAATTTGGATTCGGCATCACCAGATGTCCCTTATAAACCGGATCAGTGAGGTCCATCCATGAGGTTGGTGTGGGAAGGTTGTGACGTTGCGCCTCCACTGTGTTGACACATACTGCAGCGATCCAAGCATCCATACCGGTCCAGCTAGGCGGATTTGCCGCATCCCGGAATTTGGGGTCGAGTTTGTCAACTCCCTTAGGCGAGTAGGGTTGCAACATGCCCTCGGACTTGAGCAGCATCAGGCTGGTTGCGGCCAGTCCCCAGATCACATCTGCCCGTGGGTTGTTTTTTTCCGCAAGCAGCTTGGCGGTGACGATTCCGGTGGAATCCCGGACCCAGCGGATTTTGATATCCGGATGGTCCTTGTTGAATGCGGCAGCATAACGCTTGAGGTCTTCTGCCTCAACCGCTGTATAAACCATCAAAGTTTCAGCACTTGCATGAAGTGGAAACAATAACAACATCATGAGGCCGACCATTGAACTGCCCAGTCTTTTCATCAAAAAAGATTTCATATTATCTCCAGACATTAGAGTTAAGATTGAATGGTTAAAAAACACTCTCGCATGTGAGTGTGAGCGTAAAGTTAAGGAAATATTAAATGAATAGCGAGATATTTTTTCATTCAATTCAAGGAATTCATTGATCATCAGATCAGGGGAACGGGAATTATTCACTAGAGAATTAAATGGACTCAAAAGATTTTGGTTCATAAGGCAGCGAGTTGATTCCCTCTATGGATGTTCAACACAAAATTTTTTTGTTAAGAATTTGTTTCCAACATTCTATTTTAATTTCTTCTCAATATGACCCAGGGACTCTTTTGTTTTCAGATCCCGTGAGAACTGACAGAGATCATTATAAAACGACACAGATCCTTGATTGATTTCACCCCTGATTATTAACCTTCAATAACTTCAAAACGAAAAAAATTCATGGCCCGCCTGGAAAACTATCCGGAAGCAGTACGCAATCATTTGTTGAAACTTCCCTGCCCGAATTTTGACAGTACTCCCTTCAACCGGCCTATTCCGATGAAGGAGCAGAGGGTCGCCCTGGTTTCGACTGCGGGGTTACATTTGCGGGGAGACCGTCCGTTTGGACTTGGAGATGCGGATCATCGCTTGATACCTAGGGATACTCCTGCCAACCGCTTGGTGATGAGTCATATCTCCACCAATTTTGACCGCACCGGATATCTTCAGGATCTGAATGTGGTTTTCCCCCTGGAACGGCTCAATGACCTGGCCCGAAACGGCGAAATCGGAAGCGTGGCAGAATATCACACCTCCTTCATGGGCGCTACGGAACCGGAGAAAATGAAATCCACAGTGGTAGAACTGGCTTCGGTGATGAAGAAAGACGGGGTGAACACGGTGCTTCTGGTGCCTGTCTGACCGAATTGCACGCGCGCCGTGGGCGGGCTTGGACACTATTTTGAATCAGAAGGAATCGCTTCCACCCAGATCAGTCTGGTCCGCGTCCATACTGAAAACATCAAACCTCCCCGGGCCTTATGGGTGCCTTTCGAACTTGGGAGGCCTTTCGGAGCACCCCATGATCCCGAATTTCAATTTTCTGTATTGAGAAAGGTTCTGGGTTTAATCGAACACAAGAAAGGTCCGGTTTTGGAGGATTTTCCGGAAGACGCACCGGATTTCAAAGAAAATCCTGCTCCGGTGGTTTGCCCGGTTTCTTTTCAAAAACGGGACGATGCGAAGGAACTGACCTCCAACTGGTCTGAAGATTTTAAAATCGAAATCCGGATACTGAGCAACTGGTACGAGGTTTCCAAGGAAATTCGAAACCGCACCACAGCTGGGGTTTCAGAACTCGATGTGGAAGAGTCGGCAGATTTGCTGATCCGTTTCGTCGAAGAAGAAACACGTGGAACTGTGATCGATGAAGGGAAAGTGGTGGACAGGATCCGCCGTGCCTGTGAAGATCTCAAAGCGTATTACTACGAATCCGTTTCGGCGCAACCGGGACAGCCAACCGACAGTCAAAGTCTAAGCAATTGGTTCTGGGGAGAAACCCGTGCAGCCTGGGTGATCAACCGGATCCGGGAAATCTGCCTGGAAGAACCTGAAAGCAAGCACGCGATCCTTGGTAAACTGCTTCTTGTCCCGAGGACCGAACTACATCGTTTCCAGTAATACGGTGATCGACAAAATCAAACGGAGAATGATGGTATTTTTGAAAGATTGATAACCAGGAAAAGACCGATTTAATCAAACATGGAAGAGCAAAAAAATAACGGACCGCTTTCGGGAATCAGGGTTTTGGACATGAGTCGCATCCTCGCAGGTCCGAGTTCCGCGCAGCTTTTGGGAGACCTGGGTGCAGATGTGATCAAGATCGAACGACCCGGAAGCGGTGATGACACCCGCGGTTGGGGACCTCCCTGGCTGAAGGATGATAAGGGCAAGGAAACCCGGGAAAGTGCCTACTATCTTTGTGCCAACCGAAACAAGCGATCATTGACCATCGATTTCACTAAACCCGAAGGACAAAAACTTTTGAAAGAACTTGCTTCCCGTGCAGATGTCCTGATCGAGAATTTTAAAGTCGGGGGACTTCAGCAGTACGGGTTGGATTATGAAAGCCTCCATACCCAGTTGCCTGAATTGATCTACTGTTCGGTGACCGGCTTCGGACAAACGGGTCCTTATGCCAAAAACCCGGGATACGATTTTATGATCCAGGGAATGGGCGGAATCATGAGCATCACCGGAGAACCAGAGGGTGAGCCGATGAAAGTCGGGGTTGCAATCGTAGATCTGATGTGCGGGATGTATGCATCCGTGGCGATTCTTGGGGCATTGCGTCACCGTGACCAGGGAGGAGGAGGTCAGCATATCGATCTGGCCCTGTTGGATACCCATGCGGCCTGGTTGATCAATGTCGGTATGAACTACCTTACCTCCGGGGAAGCTCCTTTACGCTACGGAAACGGACATGCCAACATCGTCCCCTATCAGCCCTATCCTGCCAGTGACGGATACTTCATTTTAACGATAGGAAACAATGTCCAGTTCCGGAAATTCTGCGACTTTGCTGAGATTCCTGAAATTCCCGATGATCCAAGGTTTGCGGAAAATCAGGACCGGGTGAAAAACCGTGATGCCCTGGAAGCGATTATCAGTCGTGCCACCTCTGTCCAATCCAAAGCCCACTGGCTGGAAGGTTTAAAAAAACTGGGGGTGCCCTGTGGGCCCGTGAATACCGTTCCGGAAGTCTTTGAAGATCCCCAAATCCGTCACCGTGAGATGGAAATCAGCATGGACCATCCTTTGACTGGAGATTCAAAAATGAAAATGATCGGCAACCCGATCCGTTACTCGGAAACGCCGGTTTCCTACCGGAATCCTCCACCCATGTTGGGGCAGCATAACCGCGAAATTCTCAAGGATTGGCTTGAACTCGAAGATAACGAGATCGAAAGACTCTCCCAAAACGAGGTGCTTTAAGAAAGCAATATGGAGTCTTAAGAGGACCTGCTGAAAAAGAGATTATGCCGTCAGAGCCGATTTAAGTGATTGAGTTGATTTTGGCAGTAGCCTCAAGAACCACTAC
>LUMI01000409.1_pt1 | contig 27118 bp, 33 predicted proteins | sample 729681 | NCBI WGS metagenome assembly LUMI01 (sample SAMN03860267, study PRJNA289734) | marine metagenome | biome: seawater column; feature: ocean; material: water; isolation source: Red Sea water column Station 34 - depth 10m | place: Saudi Arabia: Red Sea | collected 2011-10-15 | depth 10 m
TCAGCTTCAAGAACTCTTTGAATAACAAACATTACATCAGGTCTTCCAGCGTCATACTCATCAAAAACTAAAGCTACTGGATTTTGAATTGACCATGGTAAAATACCTTCATTAAATTGTGTAACCTGTTTTCCTTCTTTAAGGACGATTGCATCTTTACCAATCAGATCTATTCTGCTGATGTGGCTATCTAAGTTTACTCTTATACAGGGCCAATTTAATCTAGCAGCAATTTGTTCTATATGTGTAGATTTTCCTGTACCATGATAACCTTGCACTAGAACTCTTTTGTTGTGTGCAAATCCAGAGACAATTGCAAGTGTAGTATCTCTATCAAATTTATAATTTTTATCTATTTCTGGAACATATTCGCTTTTTTCAGAGAATGCGTCTACTTCCATCTCAGAATCAATCCCAAATGATTGTTTTAATGAAATTTTAATATCTGGCTGAATGTTAAGATTGGGTGTCAATTTTTTTCCTATATGTGTTTTTAAGTTGCGTGTAAGCTAAAGTAATTAACTTTAGTTTTTCTTCATATTTTTTATTTCCGGCATTCATATCAGGGTGAAATTTTTTGACAAGTGTTTTGAATTTTTCTTGAACTTTTTTCCATTTTAAACCTACAGAAACACCTAATATACTAAAGGCTTTAATATCTTTATGGTCAAATTTAAATTGACGCATATGATTGAACTCACTTTTAAATTTATCATTATCCATTTCATCTTTTAAAGTGTTATTCCATAAAACTTTAAAAAAATTATCAGACGAACTAAAACTTTGAGTAGGTTTATGCCAAATCATATCTGACTTTAAAAAATTAATTACTTGATCATCATTCATACCAGAAAAATAATTCCAATTTTTATTAAATTCTTTAACGTGTTCTAAACATAACATCCTATATTTTTTACTATTATCCTTTTCAACAGGCGCTTTATATTCACCAATTTCTTTACAATTATTCCAGTCGCAAATATTTTTCATGATAATATAATTACATTTATGAATATAAATGATTTAATTGCAATCGTAAAAAAAAAATTACAAAATCAAATTGCTTTGGAGAGTATATTAGTTGAAGATAAATCTTTTCTCCATAAAAATCACGTTGGAAACCAGGCAGGTAAATTTCATCTTAAAATTTCTTTAGTATCAAAGGAACTTAAGCAAATGAAAAGAATTGATAGTGATAAAAAGATTTACAAAATTTTAAATGAAGAATTAAAAAAATATATTCATTCTATTCAAATTTTAATCAATTAATTCATTTTTTAAGAATCCATTTAAATTTTTTACTGAGTATTCTTGATTTAAAATTGTTTGTCCCATTTTCTTTAATAATACCAACTTTATTTTATCAGAATTATTTTTTTTATCAGTTTTCATAAATTTAATAATTTTATCAAGATCTTTACTTTTAAAATATTTTTTAATATCCGAGGGTAATTTTGAATTTTTGTAATGATCAGAAATCAATTTATAATCATTAATATTTAGGAATTTATTCTTATTGCTAAATTTTAAAGCCATCATCATTCCTAAAATAACAGCTTCGCCATGATTTAATCTTTTAGAATATCCTAATGAAGCTTCAAATGAATGACCAAAAGTGTGACCAAAATTTAATTTTTTTCTTAAGTTGCTCTCTTTTTCATCTTTTTCAACTACGTCTTTTTTAATTTTACAACTCTCAAATATTGCCTTTTCTATATAAGGAGATTTAAGTTTGATAATGTTATCAAAATTCTGATCCAAATATTTAAAGAATTTCTTTTTAGAGATTATAGAGTGTTTTAAAATTTCACCGTACCCACAAACAATTTCTCTTCTATTAAGTGTTTTTAAAGTATCTATGTCACTTATGACTAATTTTGGTTGATAGAAGCTACCAATGAGATTTTTTCCATACTTAGAATTTACTCCTGTTTTGCCACCAATCGATGAGTCTACTTGAGCCAAAAGAGTTGTGGGAATATTTATAAAATGTAATCCTCTTTTAAATAAACTTGCAGCAAAACCACCAACGTCTCCAGTTATACCTCCCCCTATTGCTAATAAACTATCCTCTCTAGAAAAATTTTTATTAAGTAAAATTTCTAAGATTGAATTTATAGTAGTTTGGTTCTTATTTTTTTCGTTGGCATTAAAATTGAATAAAAATATTTTTTTATTTCGTAGTTTTTTTTTAATTTCAGAAATAAATTTTTTAGGAACTTTTCTGTCAACTACCAATAAACATTTTTTTGATTTAATGGAATTATTGACCATCAAACTTGATATTTTTGTAATAAGATTTTTTCCAATAAATATTGGATATTTTTCAGAATTAGTCTTAATTATCAATTTAATTGGTTTCATATAATATCTAAAATTCTATCTACAATTTCTTTTTTAGTTTTATTGTGACAATCAATTTTATTTTGCGCTTTTGCATAATATTTATTACGATTTTTTATCATATTTTGTAGATCACTATTAGAAACATTATAAGCTAATGGTCTTTTAGCACTTTTTCTTATTCTTTGGATTAAAATATCATCCTTGGTTTTAAGCCAAAAAGATATGTGGTTCTTTAAAACTTCGTTTCTTATGTTTTTATTTAAAAAAGCGCCACCACCCAGAGACACTACTATTCCTTTAATTTTCATGAGTTCTAAAGTAATTTTTTCCTCGTATTCTCTGAAAAATTTTTCACCTTTGTTTTTGAATATATTTGAAATTTTCATTTTAAGCTTATTTTCTATGTAATGGTCAACATCATAAAAATCTAATTTTAGTTTTTTTGAAACTAAAAATCCGATAGATGTTTTACCAGATCCCATCATACCTAAAAAAACAATATTTCTATCAGATTTCATAATTTTCTTTATTGAAAAACCACAAATATGTCTTAATTTGAAATTAGTTAAAAGTATATGCAATTTATAAAAAAAACAAGTTCAAGCCGAAGTATTGTGGGTATTGTAACTAAATTAGTTTTACTTTTGCTTGTCTTTTTTTTAATTATTTTTTTACTGAACAAGATTGATTTTCCAGCTCCTAAAAAAGATATAGATAAAACTATTCCTAATGAAAATTTTAAAATTGTTAAATAAAAAAAATTTTTTAATTTTATTTTTTTTATTTTTCACTTCTATTGCTAATGCAGAAGAAAAACCAGTTGATATTTGGAATATAGATAAAAAAGAAATTGAAGAAAAAAATACAACCAACAATTCAGAAATTTCAAATGGGGAAAATATATTACAAGAGAGTATCGAGCCAAGTGTATTTGGAATGCAAAATCAAAATCAAAAATCAATTATTAATCTTGATGAAAAGTTTGATACAAAAGAAATTAAAATAATCGGATTATATGACCCTGAAGACTATGGTCTCAATGTAGATATGTGGGCTAATTCAGATGGAGACCAATTAGAAAATTTGCTTACAAAACTAAATAAGATGGATCTTTCTAATGATGCAATTGAAATCATTAATACTTCACTCTTAATTAATGCTCATAGTCCCAAAAAAAATATATCAGATAACGAATTTCTAAAATTAAAGTCAGATTGGTTAATAAAAAACTCAAACCTAGATTTAATCGAAGAATATTTAATTCAAAATCAAATAATTAATTTACATCCAGAACTCACAAAACATCTTGTGGATGAACATCTCTCTAATTCAAAAATTGACAAAGCTTGCAGTGTTTTTTCAAAAAATAATGAATTAATTACAGATGAGTATTTATCTAAATTTAACATCTATTGTTTGATTAAAAATAATAAAAGAGAGGAAGCACAATTAATTTTAGATTTAAAAAAAGAAACAGGCTTTAAAGATGAATATTTCGAAAAAAAAATAAATTATTTACTTAAATACACAAAAAAAATAGATGATTCAGTATCTGAAAAATCAATATTTGATTTTTTCTTAGCCCATCAAACAAATCCTAATTTTAATTTCGAACCTAACGATAAAACTAAAAAAATAATTTGGAAATATCTTTCATCTGCAAATTTACTAGGTTCATTTAAACAAATTGATGTTTCAGAAATTGAGAAAATAGGAACTATAGAAAAAGCTGTTCATGATAAAAATTATCCAGAAAAAGAATTATTTAATTTATATAAAAGATTCCAATTTAATTTTAATCAACTTCTCAATGCTCAAAATGAATATAAAAAACTCTCTAAAATTGAAGGGAGGGCTCTAATTTATCAGAAAATTTTACTCGAGTCAGAAATGGTAGAAAAATTAAAGTTATTAAGAGTATTAAAAAATTCCTTTAAAGATGATGATTTAGATAAAGCGTTTGATTTAGAATTGAAAATCTTTCTCGAGAAAATTAATCCAGTAGATATACCAGATAATTTAACCAGTTTTTATTATACAAATATTCAAATTGAAAAGGATGAAGATAAAAAAATTAAGTTTAACAATGATATAATGCATCAATCAAAACTAATTAATTACTTTAACGGTGATTATGCTAGTTCCAAAATTTCTAAAGACACAAATAATTTTTTAAAAAAGATAAAAAAAAACAAAAAATATTTTCTATCTAAAAAAGATATTATATTTTTAGAGTCGTTAAGATATGATGGAATTGAAATTTCAGAAAAATACGATGATTTGTATCAAATTGATGAAAATGAAATTCCTACAGACATACAAATTATGATTAATAATAGTGAAACTGGTTTAGCACTTTTGAGAATTGCTGAAGTGATTGGACAAGATGAAATTGACAGAATAGATGAAGATACAATTTATTTTATAATAACAGCTCTCAATAAGCTTAATATTGATTGGATGAGAAATAAGATATTGCTTAAAGTTCTTCCTTTAAAAGTTTAAAAATTAGTTTAATTATTTATTATGCTTAAAGAAATTGTTACCGTTCCAGATGAAATATTAAAAAAAATTTCTGATCCAATTGAAAAAGTTGGAATTAATGAAAAAAAATTAATTGAAGACTTATTTGAAACAATGTACCACTCCAAGGGAATTGGTCTTGCTGCAGTTCAAGTAGGTATACTAAAAAGAGTTTTAGTTGTTGACGTTTCGAATAAGGATGAAGAAAATCAACCAATTGCATTAATCAATCCTGTAATAAAAAACTTAAGCGAAGAGACATCGGTGTACGAGGAGGGTTGTCTATCAATACCTGAAACTTTTATTGAAATTGAGAGACCAAAAATTTGTGAGGTGGAATATATTGACGAAAAGGGAGAGAAGAAAAATCTTAAATGTGATGGGCTTTTATCTACTTGTATTCAACATGAAATAAATCATTTAGATGGAAAATTAATTATTGACCATTTATCAAAATTAAAGAAAGATTTTATTATAAAAAAAATTTCAAAAATTAAAAAAAATCCAGACAGAATAGTAGTTTAAAGATGGCAAATAAGATTATCTTTATGGGTACACCAATATTTTGTGTTCCTATCTTAAAATCTCTATATCAAAATGGTTATAATATTTCTGTGGTTTTTACTCAACCACCGCAAAAATCTCATAGAGGACAAAAAATTAACAAAAGTCCAATTCAGGGTATCTCTGAAACTTTAAATATAGATTATAGAACACCCAAGACACTTAAAGATAATCATGAGGAGTATGAATTTTTAAAAGAATTAAATGCTGATCTTGCAATAGTGTGTGCATATGGACAAATAATTCCTGAAAATTTTTTAAACTTAACCAAAAAAGGTTTTGTAAATATTCACGCCTCAATCCTTCCTAGTTGGCGAGGCGCAGCGCCAATCCAGAGATCAATTATGAATTTAGATCCTGAAACGGGCATAAGTATTATGAAGATCAAAAAAGAATTGGATAGCGGACCAGTTAGTAATATTTATAAAATCAAAATAGATCAAAACCAAAATGCTCAAGAAATTTCAGAAAAACTATCCGCTTTAGCTGCTGAAAAAATTTTAGATAATGTGGATGATATACTTGAAGATAAGGCGAAGTTTATTGATCAAGATCATTCAAAAGCTACTTACGCAAAAAAAATTGATAAGGAGGAGTCAAGGATTGATTGGGACGAGGATGCCTCTAAAATAATTGGAAAAATAAATGGATTATTTCCCTCCCCAGGTGCTTCTTTTAGTTTTAATGGCGAAAGATATAAAATTTTGAAAGCCGAAATTGGTAATGGCATAGGTCAAGTTGGAGAAATAATTTCAAATCAGCTGGAGGTAGCATGTAATAAAAACCAATCTATTAAGATTCTCGAAATTCAAAGACAAGGAAAAAGACCACAAAAAATTAGCGAATTCATGTTGGGCTCTCAAATTAAAAAGGGCTCAAAGTTATCAAATGTTTAGGTATCAAATATTAATTGAATATGAGGGCACTAATTTTAGGGGGTGGCAAATTCAAAAAAAAGGAAAAACTGTCCAGGGGTTATTACAAGAGAAAATTTCAAAACTTTTAAAAGAAAAAATCATAATATATGGGGCTGGAAGATTAGATGTTGGTGTACATGCCAAAGAACAGTCAGCACATTTTGATTGTAAAAATAAGATTATCAAAATTGATAGGTTTTTAAAATCAATCAATCATTTTTTAAATAAAGATGGAATAGCAATACTTAAAATTACAAAAAGAGGTAATAATTTTCATGCTAGATTTTCAGCTAAAATGAGAGTTTATAATTATGTGATTATTAATCGGATTAGTGGACCAGTTTTAGATAAAAATAGAGGCTGGCATATTATAAAAGATCTTGATTTAAAATTGATGAAAGGTGCTGCAAGAAAATTGATTGGTACTAAAGATTTCAGTACTTTTAGAAAATCGAGTTGTAGGGCTAAAAGTCCAATAAAGACTATGAAATCTGTAAAAATTAGATCTACAAAAAATAAGATTGAAATAGAATTCAGATCTCAATCTTTCTTACAACAACAAGTTCGGTCTATGGTTGGTTGTTTAAAATATGTTGGGGAAGAAAAATGGACATTAAAAAGATTTGTAAATGTAATGCAGTCTAAAAAAAGAGAATTATGTGCTCCACCTGCACCACCTCAAGGTCTCTATTTAACGAGAGTTATTTATTAATTTTTTTTTATTACTCATCGCAAATTTACGATTTATTCGCCATCTACTTTCCTCACGAATTATAAAACCACAACAATTTTTTGATTTACATTTACAAGGAAATTGCTTGTAATCTTCCTTATCAAAACTAAAACCATAATCACAAGTTATCTCTTCGCCCTTTTTAATATCTCTATCAGCTGTTATCCAAATTTTTAAACCCTTACCATCATAACGTGCGTTCGCATCACAACTATGATTTACCAATCCAGCAATATTAAATGAGAAATCACCATCTAAGGTATATTTTTTATTTAGAGTAAATAGATAAATAGGTTTTTTATTGTCATATTTATTTGACTCTTCAACTTCTTTATTTGTAATTATTTTTCCTAAGTAATTAATAATTTTTGTACCTTCTTTGATATTTTTAGTAGCATAAAGTCCACGACCTTTATTATCAATTTTTGATTTTCTTATTTTGTATAGTTTCATGAAGTCGATTTATGATGGGCTAGATATTTATCAATTGAATTCTACCAATGCATTAACATGTTCGTTAGCGCTTTCTGCTAAAGCATTTAAATCATATCCACCTTCAAGTATAGAAACAACTTTACCTGCGGTAAACTTATTAGTAGCCGCTAATGTTCTTTTAGTAATTTCATAAAAATCTTTTGAACTAAGTTGAAATTGAGCTAATGGATCATCTTTATGTGCATCAAAACCTGCTGAAAATATGAGAAAATCTGGTTTATATTGAACTAATCTTTCTAACACCCTATCAAATGCATTAAAGTATTCTTCGGAGTTCGTCCCAGCGGGCAAAGGGATATTCAATGAATTATTAAAGTCTCCTTTATCTTTATCTGTTCCACCCCCAGGATAAAAGGGATATTGATGCGTAGAAATATATAATGAATTTTTATTATTACGCATGACATCATAATTTCCATTACCCCAGTGCACGTCAAAATCTACACAGGCAATTCTTTTGTATTTATATTTTGACACTAAATAGTTTGTTGCTACTCCCGCGTTTGATATACAACAAAATCCCATAGCTTTATTTTTTTCAGCATGGTGCCCAGGTGGTCTAGCCAAACAGAATGCATTTTTAAATTGATTACTCTCTATTCCATCTATTGCTCTTATTGTTGAGCCTGCAGCATCAAAAACTGCTTTTTTACTTTCAGGCGATACAACAGTATCGCCATCTAGATACTTAAGGCCTTTTTGAGGAAAAGAATCTTTTAAATTATTTATATAGTCTTTTGAATGTGTCATAGACAATATATCATCAGGAACATTATCTGGCTTATCCCAGATTAGGTCTTTTCTTTTTTTTAACTTTTCTTTTATAGCAATTACTCTTTTAGGCTGCTCAGGATGACCATCGCCAGTGTTATGTTTCTCATAGGAGTCAGAATTTATGATCGCTGTTTTCATTTAAAATAATTTATTAAAATGTTTTCATAAATTTTCTTAAGATTTTTCAAATCTTTTAAAGATACGGCTTCATCAACTTTATGCATTGTTTTTCCAACAAGCCCAAATTCTAATCCAGGTGATATTTTTCTTATGAATCTTAAATCTGAGGTTCCACCTGTAGTAGATAGCTTTGGTTTAATTTTGGTCACTTTTTTTATAATATTTTGTATCATGTGCGTTGTTTCATTTGGCTTTGTTAGAAATGCCTCACCTGAAACTCTATAATCAATTTTAAATTTTGATTTATTTTTCTTGGTTATTTTTTTAAAAATTTTATTAAGTCTATTTTTAATAGAATTTGACGAATGTTTATTATTAAACCTTATATTAAATGTTGCCTCAGCCATAGCCGGGATAACATTATCAGCGTTATTATTTATATTTATTTTTGTAACCTCTAAGTTTGTAGGTTGGAAGTTTTTTGATCCTCTATCAAATTTAATATCTTTTAATTCTTTTAAAATTTTTACAATTATAGTTGAGGGATTATTAGCTCTATGAGGATATGCAACATGGCCTTGTTGACCAAAAATATTTAATTTACCAGTTAAACTACCCCTACGTCCAATCTTTATCATTTCACCTAATTTATTTGGATTTGTTGGTTCACCAACAAGACAAAAGTTAATTTTCTCTTTCCTTTTTTTTAAATAATCTACAACTTTTTTGGTGCCATTTACTGCATCACCTTCTTCATCTCCTGTAATAAGTAAACTTATTGATCCGTTGAATTTTCTATTTTTTGATAAAAAAGTGCTTACAGCAGACACAAAAGCTGCAACAGAGCTTTTCATATCATTTGCACCTCTCCCAATTAAATGGCCTTTTTTGATAGATGGTTTAAATGGATTTACTGTCCAATCCTTAATGTTTCCTGGAGGGACAATATCAACATGTCCTGCAAACATAAAATTCGGTTTCTTAGATCCTAATCTTGCATACAAGTTTTTCACAGGCTGAAATCCTCTTTCTTTAAATTCCAATATTTTTGTTTTGAAACCTAATTTTTTTAATTTTTTTTCTAAAAATTTCATTACTCCAGCATCAACTGGGGTGATGGAAGGAAATCTGATTAGCTCTTTAGCTAATTTTAACTCATTTAAAGTTTTCATTTTTAGTCTCTTAAGAGGTCGTTAATAGAAGTTTTAGATCTTGTTTTTTCATCAACTTGTTTAATTATTACTGCACAATACAAGGAGGGTGCAGAAGAATTATTTTTATCAGGCAATGAGCCTGGAACTACAACTGAATAAGGTGGTATTTTACCATAAGTAATTTTCCCAGTTTTCCTTTCAACTATTTTTGTTGATTGACCGATATACATACCCATACTTAAAACTGAACCTTCTCCAACAATTACGCCTTCAACTACCTCTGACATCGCTCCAAGAAATACATTATCCTCTATGATTGTTGGTAAAGCTTGCGCGGGCTCTAGAACTCCACCAACACCCGAACCTGCAGAAATATGGCAATTCTTACCTATCTGACAACAACTACCAGCTCTTGCAAAAGTATCTATCATCGTTCCTTCGTCAATATATGCTCCAATGTTTACATAACATGGCATAAGAACAGCGTTTTTTCCGACAAATGAACCTTTTCTTACTGGTGAGTTCGGAACCATTCTAAAACCTGCTTTTTCATGATCAGCTTTGGTCCATCCTGCAGTTTTACCTTTTAATAAATGTGATTTATCATACCAACTACTATAAGGACCATTTAAATTTTCCATTGGGTAAATTCTAAAACTTAACATTATAGCTTTCTTAAGGTGCTGATGAGTTACCCATTCTCCATTTATTTTCTCAGCAACTCTTGATTTACCACTATCTAAATCAGCAATAACTTGGTTAATAGCATCTTTTAAATTTTGATCAGAATTTTGGTTTACCTGATCTTTATTTTCCCAAGCATCATTGATTATTTTTTCTAAAGACATAATTAATTACTTTTTAATAGCCTTATTTCTTTTAGAAATAAAGACAGATTTTCAATTTTGTGTGAAATAAAATCTTTGTCTGCATCCATTTTTCCAAAATGCTCATCATTAATTAACCAAACGGTTGTACAACCTCGTTCGTGACCTATACTTAAATTTTTAGCTATATCTTCAATGTAAATAGTCTCTTTTGGATTTATACCAAATTTTTTTACCATTAAGTCGAAGGTTTCTGCTTCTGGTTTAGGTACATAACCAGCGTCTTTAATATCAAAAACCTTATCTCTTCCAAACAAATCATACACACCCAAGTGAGTTAAAATATTAGCAGCATGTTCAGCACTACCATTGGTGAAGATAAATTTTTCCATATCTAATTGTTTAAGCTCATTTCTCATAATTTTATCTTCTTTCATAAATGATAAATCAATTTCATGGACGTAAGATAAAAATTCATCTGGTGATATTCCATTATGGACCATTAATCCTCTTAATGATGTATTATATTTATAGAAATAATTTGTTTGTAATTCTTTAGCTTTATCTTTATCAATTTTAAGTTTTTCAGATATAAATTGAGTCATCCTCTTTGAAACTTGACCAAATACACGCTCTAAAGAATAGTTATTGTGCTTTCCATAACAAACACCATCAAGATCAAGTAGCAGATATTTTTTTTCTTTTAAGTTCATTTTCTTATTAATGTACCTGATCCCTTGTCTGAGAAAATTTCCCATAAACAAGAATGCTGTTTTGTACCATTAATTATACCTGCTGCTGTAACTCCATTATTAACAGCATCTAGACAAGCATTTATTTTGCCATTGCCGCAGTATCACCATTAATATTATGTGTTTGATTATTTTTATCTAAGCCTAATGGTGAAATAATCGGTATTTTATTTTGTTGAATTATATTCAATAAAATATCGTTATTGATCTTATTTGGTAGGCCAACAAAACCCAGTTCTTTTGCTTCTGGTACGACTTCAATAATATTATCTTTTTTTGTGTGAATGGAAACTGCTTCTGTATTTTTTTTGTCCAAAGAGCTAACAATATCATTGTTAAAATCTATTAAGACTGACTCAACAATGTTTATAATTTTTTCATCAGTGACTCTTAGCCCTCTTATAAATTTCGATTGAATATTAGATTTATCTAACTCTCTCTTGATTCTTGGACCTCCACCATGAACTACAATAACTGAAAGACCTAATTTATTTAAAATACTTAAATCAGTAATAAAATTATCAAAGATATTTCTATCAATTAAAACATTTCCTCCATATTTAATGACTATCAAGTCATTTTTATATTTTTCTATATATTTATTAACCTCGTTTATTGGAGGTCCGTTTTCAGGAAGAATTTTTTTTAAGTCCATTAATTTATTTAAATTAAAATTTAGGTTGTCGTTTTGACTGTTGTTCTTCTCATAATAAATACTTGCTGAGCCATTGTTAAAATATTATTAACAGTCCAGTAAATAACTAACCCACTTGGGAATGGTGCGAGTATTACAGTTAAGAAAAGCGGGAAGAAAGCAAAAATTTTAGCCTGCATTGGATCAGTAGGTGCGGGATTTAATTTTTGTTGCACCCACATTGAAACTCCCATTGCTACTGGCCAAGCCCCAATAACCAAGAAACTTGGAACGTCGTAAGGCAACAAACCAAAAATATTAAATATACTTGTAGGATCTCTCTCACTTAAATCATGAATCCATCCATAGAATGGCATTTGTCTCATTTCAATAGTGACAAACAAAACTTTATATAATGCAAAAAATACAGGTATTTGAACAAGAATTGGCAAACAACCTGACATTGGGTTTACTTTTTCTTTTTTGTAAAGAGCCATCATTTCTTGTTGAAGTTTCATTTTATCATTTTTATGCAACTCTTTTAGGCGAACCATTTCTGGTTGAAGAACTTTCATTTTTGCCATGCTTTTAAATGAAAAGTTAGCTAATGGGAAAAAAACTAAACGAATACAAATAGTGATAGCTATAATTGCCAAACCATAGTTTCCAAGTAGTTTAAAGAAATAATCAATTCCATAAAATAGAGGCTTGGTTATGAAGTATAAAAATCCCCAATCAATAACTAAATCAAATTTATCTATGTTGAGTTTTTCAGCATATCCGTCTATCACATCCACTCTTTTTGCAGCAACGATAATTTGTAATTCTTCTTCAATTGAACTTTTTTCATTTAATGCCAAAGGATCTGTAGAAATAAAATTTGCTCTAAATTTATTTTTATAGTCGAATGTTGTTTTAAACTCTTTATCTTTTGGTGGTATTAAGGAAGTAATCCAATATTTATCACTTATCCCTAACCACCCTTTATTAGCTACTTTAGTAAACTTTTTTTCTTGAATATCATCATAATCCTCCTCTATTAATTCATCATCTAAAGTTGCAATGAGTCCTTCATGAAGAATTAAAAAGTCAATTATTTCCGGAATTTCATTTCTTATTATTTGTCCATATGAGTAAAAATCATATTTATTATTACTCTCATTAATTATTTTTTGTTTAACTGTAAAAAGATATTTATCATCTAACGATATTATTTTTTCAAATTTTAGGCCCTGTTCGTTGGACCATGATAGTTTTATTGGAGACCCGTCTGTGAGTTTGTTATTACCTTCTATTGACCAAATTGTATCTGAGTTAGGAACATCAATATTTTTATCAGAAGTAACAAAACCACTATCTATTAGATATCCCTCCTTAATATTTCGAGGTCCTAATAAAGTTACTCTTTGTTCATTATCGAGGGTTACTTTATAATTTTTGAAAGTTAAATCATCAATTGATGCACCTTTTAATGATATTGAACCTATAATATTATCATTTTCAAATTGAATTCTTTCACTTTCTTTTAATGCATCATCTCGTGAAATTGTAATTTGTGTTTCCTTTTGCTCTAAACTTGGTGCATCACCGCTTTGTTCAATTTTTTCTTTTTCAACAATGTTTTGATCCACTGTTGATTTTTCTGGAACAAAGAATAATGCCCACAAAACAATTACAGCAGATGATAAAGCTATAGCCGCTATTGTATTTTTAGAGTCCATTATTTTTTAACTTTTATTTCTTTTTTTACGGGATCAATTCCACCTTCTTTAAAAGGGTGGCATGAAAGAATTCTTTTTAAACTTAAATATCCACCCTTAAAAAAACCATAAGTTTTTAATGCCTCAATGCTATAATCGGAACAAGATGGAAAGTACCTACAAGAGTTACCTAGTAATGGACTTATTAGGTATTTGTAAGCCTGAATTAATTTTATAAATATAATTGTAAAAATGTTCATTATTTAATTTTTTTAAAATCCTGAAATAAGGTTTCTTTTATAATTTTAAATTCATTATTTAGCATAGTTGACTTAGCAATAACAAGATATGAATAGTGATATTTTAGAGATATTTCTTTAACAGCATCATTCATAATATTCCTTAGTCTCCTCTTTATTTTGTTTCTCTTTACAGCATTTCCTATCTTCTTCTTAGTTACAAAAGAAATATTAAGTTTTTGATTATTTTTTTTATCTATATTACCAAAAAAAATTGTTACATATCTGTTTGATACTTTTTTCTTTTTGAGCAAAGTTTTAAAGTCTTCATTCTTTGAAAGAGCAACAATTTTGCTTTTCATTGAGTTGGCTTTATTTTCTTCTTCTTTTAACAGTTGAGGATACTGTCAAATTTTTTCTTCCTCTAGCTCTTCTTCTTTTTAAAAGTTTTCTGCCTCCCTTGGTTTTCATTTTTGATCTAAAACCATGGGTTCGGCTTCTTTTTTTCCTAGATGGTTGATATGTTCTTTTCATAAAAGTGGTTAAATTTATATAAAATTTCGCCCTTTATAATAATTAAATATATAAATAGCAAATAGAAGATTTATAAATACCATGAACCATGATGGAAAAAGCTAAGAAAACTAAAATAATAATAGGTTTATCATACTTAGTTTTACTTACTATATTTGTGTTATTGTTTTTTTCAAAATTTAGTATCCAAGAAATAACTTCTTATGACTTCATTAAAGAAAACAGATTGTATTTTCTAAAATTAAAAAATTCTAATTTGTTTTTAATATCCATAATTTTTTTAATTTTTACAATATTATGGGTTTTTCCATTTTTAGGTTTTGGTTCTCCAATTGCACTATTAGGAGGATTTATTTTTGGCAAATGGTTGGGTACTATAATTGTGGTCATAGGTATGAGTATTGGTGCAACATTTCTTTATATTTTTGGAAACTATTTTTTAAAAGATTTAATTAGAGATAAATTTTTAAATAGATATCAAAATCTAGAGAGAAAATTTAAAAAGTCTGAATTTTATTATCTTTTAATATATAGATTTATTGGAGGAATACCTTGGCAACTTAGTTGCATATTGCCTACAATTTTTGATGTTAGGGTAAAAAATTTTTTTTTCGCATCATTAATAGGAATTATACCTCAAATTTTTTTAGCTGTTTCTTTAGGTAGTGGTCTGGAAAAAGTAATAGAACAAAATTCACAAGTTCCTAAAATTACAGATATAATTTTTTCACCTGAAATATATATTCCAATTTTAGCCTTTTTTAGTTTAGTCTTGATTACAATTTTTCTTAGAAAGTCTTTTTATAAAAATTAGTGGTGCTCCCACCAAGAATCGAACTTGGAATTTATCCTTACCATGGACACGTTATGCCATTTAACTATAGGAGCATTTGGATCAATTCTATTTTTATTGATAATAGAGCATTTTTTCCAAATTATTGCCTTAATTTTTTGATTAATATGATTTATATCTTACCAAGGAAATTTTATGGGTATTCATTACGATTATAAATCAACTAAAAGTGCCAAGCTCATGGAAAAGCAAGCGAAAAGGGAAAGAAAACTTGCTGAAAAAAAAGCAAAAAGATTAGCAAAAGAAGGCCCTAAAAAAGATGATAATAAGGATAAAGCTTTAGATGCATCTAAACCAATAACTTTAGATTTCCTTACCAATCCAAATAAAGAATGATTACTAAAAATAAAAATGAGCGCCTAAGCATTGCGCTTAGGAAAAATTTAAAAAAGAGAAAAATTTTTCAAAAAAAAAATAAAAAGAAAACAAAATAATGTCCATTCAGCCAGACTCTTGGATAAAAAAAATGTGTAAAGAGCATAAGATGATCGAACCATTTTTAGATCATCAAGTCTCTGAAGGGAAAATATCATATGGACTAAGTAGCATGGGTTACGATGTCAGAATTTCTGATGAGTATAGAATATTTACAAATGTTAATAGTTCGCTAGTGGATCCAAAAAACTTTTCTGATGAAAACTTTATTGAGCGAAAGGGGCCATATTGTATAATTCCACCAAATTCATTTGTTCTGGCAAAGACCATTGAATATTTTAGAATTCCAAAAGATGTTCTTTGTATTTGTGTTGGAAAAAGTACTTATGCGAGAACAGGTATTATTTGTAATGTAACACCAATTGAAAATGAATTTGAAGGTAATATTGTTATCGAATTAAGCAACACAACTCCTAATCCTGCAAAGATTTATTCAAACGAGGGTATTGCTCAATTTTTATTTTTTAAATCAGATACCCAGCCAGAAACGACATATAAATCAAAAAACGGTAAATATCAGGGACAAACCACCATACAGGTTGCTAAAATAAAAAAGTAATTTATGGATAAATTTCTGATCAATGGTCCTTGTAAAATCAAGGGTAAAGTCTCGATTTCAGGTTCTAAAAATGCATCTCTACCAATTCTTGCAGCAACTTTATTATTTGACAAACCAGTAACTATTAAAAATTTACCTAGAGTAAGAGATATAGATACTATGCTTAATTTATTAAAATCTCTTGGATCAAAAATAATTTTATCTAAAGACAGAAAAACTGCAAAAATTATTAATAAAAAGAATATGAAAACTTTTGCAAGTTATTCACTTGTAAAAACAATGAGAGGTTCAATATTGGTGTTAGGTCCATTAATTTCTAAATTTCATAAATCTAAAACATCTTTGCCTGGTGGATGTCTTATAGGTGCGAGACCTGTAAATTATCATCTTAGTGCATTAAAGAAGTTGGGAATGGAATATAAAATACGAGATGGTTATATTTTAGCGAAATCAAATGGAAGACTTAAAGGCAAAAAAATAAATTTCCCCAAAATTAGTGTAGGCGCTACAGAAAATTCTATAATAGCTGCATGTTTAGCAAGAGGCAAAACAATTTTAAAAAATTGTGCCGTGGAACCTGAAATTAAAGATTTAACAAAATTCTTAAGTCAAGCAGGTGCAAATATAAAATGGTCTGGAAGAACCTGCACCATCATAGGAGTAAATTCTCTCAATCAAACAAGTCATACAGTTATGGCTGATAGAATAGAGGCGGGAACTTTTTGTGTAGCGGCAACGCTTGCTAAAGGTAATCTACAAATTAAAAATTTAGACCCAAAAATAATTAATACTGAAATAGAACTATTAAAAAAAGTTGGGGCAAAGATTAAAACTTCGGATAACAAAATTTTTATAAAAGGACCTGGCAAAATCAAACCTATTCAAAATATAAAAACTAAAGAGTTTCCAGGTATTCCAACAGATCTTCAAGCTCAATTAATGGTATTAATGTGCAAGAGCGTTGGGAAAAGTTCTATAACTGAAAGTATTTTTGAGAATAGATTTATGCATGTTGCTGAGTTGCAAAGACTAGGCGCGAAAATAAATATTCAAAACAATAAAGCATTGATTGAGGGCAATACCAAATTTATTGGTGCTGAATTAATGTCTAGTGACTTAAGAGCCAGTGTTGCTTTAGTATTAGCCGCAATAGTGGCGAATGGTAAAAGTATTGTTGGAAGAGTCTATCACCTGGAGAGAGGATATGAAAATATTGAAAATAAATTACAAAAAATTGGTGTTAAAATTAAAAGATTGAAATAATGAGTAAATATTTAGCAAAAATAATTGCAAATGATCAAGAGGGGCTACAAATGATTTCTGCTTGTAGTTCTGGTGCAAAAGTTAAAGTGACAGATATAAAGTATCTGGCATCTAATAAGGTTTTTTTGTTATCAATTGAAAGAACTAAAATTGAAACTGATCAAGAGGGTAAGAAAATCAATAGTATCTGTCGATTTGATTTTGTTGATAAAGTAAGATCAAAAAATATCAATCAATCAAATAAAGATTTAGTTTTAGAGTTAATTGGAATTGATTATTTGAAAAATAATGATGATTATGAAATAAATCTTATTTTTAATAATAATGCCCACATAGCTTTGACAACAGAAACTATCGAAGCGCGGCTTGAGGATCAAAACGAAATTAAATAATTATGAAAATATTAAATAGTAAAACTAAAAATTTCGATAAAAATTTGGATTATTTACTTTTTAAAAGGAGAAAAAGCATCAAATCTGACAAAGTCTCTGTAACTAATATTATTAACGACGTAAAAAAGAATGGTGATACAGCATTGATTAAATATGAAAAGAAATTTAATCGAAATTCTACAATCATTCCTAGTGCCAAAAAAATCACTAAGTTAATAAAATCTTTAAATCCTAAGGTTAAAAAAGCGATCGACACAGCCTATAATCGAATTTACAAATTTCATTCTTTGCAAAAATTTAAGAATATTTCGTATACAGATAAATTTAAAAACAAACTTGAATATAAATATTTACCATTAGATTCTGTTGCAATTTATGTTCCGGGTTCACTTGTATCTTATCCATCAAGTGTACTTATGAATGCTATACCAGCAATTGTTGCGGGAGTTAAAAGAATTGTAATGATAAACCCAGGTTTCAAGGGAAACCAAAATCCGGCTGTTTTATACGCAGCAAGAAAATGTAAAATTAAAGAAATTTACTCTATTGGTGGTCCATCTGCTATAGCAGCTGTCTCCTATGGAACTAAAAAAATTAAAAGAGTTGATAAAATAGTTGGACCCGGGAATTCATATGTAGCAGCTGCAAAAAAAGAAGTTTTTGGAGATGTTGGTATTGAAGGCATGACCGCAGGGCCTTCTGAAATAACTATTGTCTGTGATAAATTCTCAAATCCAGAATGGGCTGCAAGTGATTTAATCGGTCAAGCAGAACATGATCCTCAAGCACAATGTATATTGATTTCAAAAGATAAAAAACTAATTAGTAAAGTCCAGATGGAAGTTTCAAAACAGTTAAAAAATATTCCAAGAGAGTCTGTGGCAAAAAAAAGTTTAAAGAGAAATGGAATTTTAATGTATGTAGCAAACGATAGTAAAATAATTAATATCGTAAATAAAATTGCACCTGAACACTTGGAATTAAATGTTAAAAACTATAAATCTTTTATACCAAAAATTAAAAATTCTGGTTCAATATGCTTAGGAAAATATGCAGTTATGGCAATGACAGATTATAACATTGGATCAAATCATATATTGCCAACTAATGGGTCAGCAAAATATTCTAGTGGTATAAGTGTTAATGAATTTTATAAAAGAATTTCTTACATAAACTTATCAAAAAAGGGTATTGAAAGTCTTGGGCCATCAGTTATAACTCTTGCAAATTACGAAGGGTTAGCAGGACATGCTCAATCTGTAAAAAAAAGAATAAGGAGAAAATAAATTTGTCAAAACAAGACTTACTTGAATTCAAAGGCAAGGTAACTGATTTACTTCCAAATGCTATGTTTAGAGTTCAGCTTGAAAATGGTCATGTTGTAACAGCTCATACAGCGGGCAAATTAAGAAAAAACAGAATTAGAGTATTACAAGGTGATAATGTGACAGTCGAAATGACACCATATGACCTCACAAAAGGCAGAATAATCTTTAGGGGTTGACCTTTTGCCTCGGTAGCTCAGGAGTAGAGCAGAGCCCTGAAAAGGCTTGTGTCGGAGGTGCGAATCCTTCCCGAGGCACCATCAAAACATCTTGAAATTAATTTAAAAGAACCTAACCTCATATTAAAATAAATAACTAAAGGACGAGTGAATAAGATGAGTACAATACAAGGAAAAGTAAAGTGGTTTAACGGCAAAAAAGGTTACGGCTTTATAGAAAGAGACGATAAAGAAAAAGATGCGTTTGTACATGCAAGCGCAGTTAAAGCAGCGGGCATGAGATATCTTAATGAGGGTGATAAAATAGAATTTACTCTTGAAGATGGTCCCAAAGGCCCTTCAGCAGTAAATTTAAAAAAATTAGACTAATTTTCTAAAATTATAAAAAGGGCGATATATCTACTAGTCCTTGATGGTGAAATAGTATCACGTCGGTTTGTGGATCCGAAGTCGTAGGAGCGTAACCTACTCAAGGTACCAAAAAATGAGTGAAAAAAATAAATTAATTCCTGGATTACCTTCAGGTTTTGAAGATAGATGGAATAAAACATTAATTCTCAAAAAAAGACTATTAAAAGTCATTGAGAATAATTTTATTAAATATGGTTTCGATCCTTTAGAAACCCCATCATTTGAAATTGCAGAAAATATAGGATCCTTTCTTGCAGAGGATGATAATAATCCTATGTCTGATGTTTTTTCTTTTAATGATGGTGAAAAGAATATTACTCTTCGATACGATCTTTCCAGTCCTTTAGCAAGATTTGTTGCTCAAAATAATCAAGAACTTCCATCAATTTATAAAAGATACGCTATTCAAAATGTATTTAGAAATGAAAAGTCAGGCAATGCACGTTTCAGAGAATTTACTCAAGCTGATTGCGATATTGTAGGCAATGTAAATCCAGCACAAGCAAATGCTGAATTATGTAATCTGGTTGCAAGCACTCTAATTGAATGTGGTTTAAAAAAAGATCAATTTACAATTAATGTAAGTAATAGAAAGATTATTCAAGGTTTAATTCAAGATCTGAAAATTCCTGCTAATAAAGAGATCAAGGTGATGAGAGCAATTGATAAGTTGGACAAACCAGATTTTGGAATAAAAGGAGTTGAAGATCTACTAAAAAAAGAGAGAAAAGATAAAAGTGGTGCGATAACTAAAGGAGCTGATCTAAATGATGATCAAGTTTCAAAAATTTTAAACTTTTTAAAAATTAAAGATTTAAAAAAACTCAAACAAGATTTTAAAAATCCTATTACCCAAGAAGGGATTAAAGAGCTTGAGGATTTATTTGAGGTGCTAGATTTTGGAAATTATTCTGAGTTAGTCAAAACAAATTTCACAATAGTTAGAGGATTAGCGTATTATGATGGCTTTTGTATTGAGACCAATCTAAATTTTAAAACAACAAATAATAAAGGTAAAGAAATTGATATTGGTAGTGTATGCTCTGGTGGACAATACAATAAGTTAATTTCAAGATTTAAAGGTGTCGATATACCTGGAACAGGTGTCAGTATTGGTGTGGATAGACTTTTGTTTGCTATGTCTCAAATAAATCAAGTCCAATTAGACGATCAAAAACCAGTCATTGTTTGCGTAATGGATGAAAAATATTTAAAAAATTATTACGAAATTTTAGATATCTTGAGAAAAAATAATATTAATTCAGAAATTTTTTTAGATAGTAAGAAAAATCTCGGTAAACAACTGACATATGCAAATAAAAGAGGGTGCCCGATTGCAGTTATTTGTGGAGAGAATGAATTTAAAGATAGTAAAATTACACTTAAAAACCTCCTAGGTATTAAGGGGGAAGATAATCAAATCACCTTTTCAAAAGAAAATTTAGTAAATGAAATCAAAAAATTTATCTGACAGCATACTTAAAACTGTTAAATCAAATGGTTTTAAATATATTGAATTACCCTCAGTAATTGAGGCTAACCATATCGTACAAAGATCTGGTGAAAGTTTTCGAAAATTTATTTTCTCATTTACTGACCAAGGAGGAAATGAACTATGTTTAAGGCCAGATCTAACAATTGTATCTTGTCTAAGATACTTAGAAAATAATCTAAAGGGCAAGGAGAAGATATTTTATAATGGTCAAGCATATCGTAAATCTGAAAACAAAAAGGACTCCATTGTAAGAAATCAAGTTGGTTTTGAAATCATAGGGTCACGAAACGAGAAAAATGATGATAAGGAAATAATAAATACATCATTAAAATCTTTAAAAAATTTTAATTATTCATCAGGCGAGATCACAATTGGGAATGTAGAAATATTCAATCTTCTTATATCTAAATTAGATATCCCTAAACGATGGAAATTAAGACTTTCAAGACATTTTTGGAGAGAAGATTATTTTAATGATCTTCTCAAAAGATTAGAGACTAATTCAGATGTTGATCCAACAATAGTTGAGATCGATAAAAAAAGATATTTTAGAATGTTAAAAGATGATCAATCAACCATTATAGCAAATAGAACAATTAACGAAATTTTAAGCAGATTTGATAAAAAGATTAAAGATCCAAGGAGACCTAGTAAAGGAAGAAATATTTCAAAAATTATTAAGGAATTTTTGAAAATTAAATGTCCAATTAATAATGCAGCCAAGGTATTAAATAAGTTTTTCAAGAAATATAAAATTAATTTATTGGTAGATCAGAGATATTTTCCAATCTCAAAAAATAAAATTAATAAATTAAATGTGACTTTTTCAGCTGCTTTTGGCAGACAGCTTGAATATTACACGGGTATGGTTTTTAAAATAGATATTAAGTCCAAATCAAAAATTATTAATTGTTGCAATGGCGGCCGATATGACAAATTGATTTCCGACCTTGGTTCAAAAAAACAAACTCCAGCAGTTGGTGCTGCTTTAAATTTAGTTAATTAATGGATAATTTAATCAATATAGGTATTCCAAGCAAAGGTCGACTTAGAGTAGATGTTTTAAAAATCTTTAAGAAAAAAAAATTGAAAATTATATCTGAAAGAGGAGAAAGAGATTTAATTGGATCAATTAAAAATAAACCATATGTTAAGATTTTATATCTTCATGCTAGAGAAATTATTGAAAGGTTAGGGGATAGCTCTTTAGATGTTGGTTTTTCTGGTTTTGATTTATTGAAAGAAAGCGGCGTAAATGTCCAAAATAAAATAAATGTGGTCAAAAAACTTAGTTTTGGAAGAGCAAATTTAGTAGTAGCAATTCCAGATCCTTGGATTGATGTTCAGACTATCGCTGATCTTGAGGAAATTGCTTTTGAATTCAGAGATATTAAGAAAAAAAGAATTAGGGTTGCAACTAAATATCCAAATTTAACACAAGATTTTTTGTTCTCAAAAGGTGTTACACAATTTAGATTAGTTAAAAGTTTAGGAGCTACTGAGGCCTATCCTTTTACTGGATCTGCCGAGTTGATTACTGACATTACATCCACAGGTGAGACCTTAAAAGCAAATAATCTACGTATCTTAAAGGATGGTGAAATTTTAAAATCTGAAGCTTGTCTTTTAACTTCAAAAAAAAATGTAAAGAAAAAGCGATTAAACAATTTAATTAAATTACTTTCCAAGTAATTTATCTTTAAAGTAAATTAAAATAATCTTTATTATATCTAAATTTCTAATTATCGCATATAGAGCGATCATCACTCCAATAACAAACAATATTTTTAAAACCAAAAAAAAATCCATATTTATTAATTATTTTTTAAAAATAATAACCAATCTTAGTATCTCATAGTAATCTAGTAATAAGTTGATTTCCATTAAAACACGTATATCTTTAAAAGTATGGATACGATTCTATTAATAATTCTAGTTATACTACTTGGTGCAACTTTAGGTATTTTATACTTAAATTTAAGGTCAAAACCTAAAGATGAGAATGAGAATAAAGAAGCTGAGGAATTAGCTAATTTAAATGCTGAAATAGTGAGGTTAAAAGATAGCCTTAATTCGACAATCAATACATCGCTTAGTTCAATGTCTACTTCATTTAATTCTTTATCAACCGGAGTTACAAAGGATATGACTGAGGCCTTAACCAAAGTAGATGAGAAGGTTGGTAACTTTAATGAGCAAGTTAAATTATTAAATCAAAGCCAAGAGGGGATTACTAAAATTTTAGCAGGGGTTAAAAAGTATGGAACTTTGGCTGAATATTCTTTGGATGCTTTAATCAAAGATTTGTTACCAGCATCTCAATTTATGACAAATGTCAAAATGAAAGAGGACACTAGTGAAAACGTAGAATTTGCAATCAAGCTTCAAGGAGATGTCTTGGTTCCAGTAGACTCTCATTTTCCAGTAGAAAAATTCAAAACCATCACTGATGCATATGATGCAGATGATAAAAAAGCAGTTGCAGATGCTAGAACAAAATTAGCAAGTGCATTTAAGGCCAAAGCAAAAAGTGTCATGGAAAAATACATTGTTCCACCAAAAACAACTGATTTTGCAATAGTGTATGCACCAACTGAAAGTCTTTATAAAGAATTAACTGAATACCAAGATCCAAGCACAAAAGAATTATTAACCCAAGAATTAATGAAAAAATATAAAATTGTAATTTGCGGCCCTAATACTCTTTCAGCCTATTTACAGTCTTTACACATGGGATTTCAATCTCTTAAGGTTCAAAAGGGTGCAACAGAGATTTATAATCACTTAAAAACAATCAGCACAAGGTTTGCAAAGCATTTTGACAACGTCATAGTTTTAAGAAAAAAGCTAGAAGAGGCTATGAATGTAGTTGATAAGTTTGGAACTGATGCAAGATCAATCACTAGAACTTTAGAAAATATTAAAGATCCCGAGCAAGTTGAAAAAGCTGTACTGACAGAGAACGTTGAAAAATTTGTTGAGAGAAATAAACAGCTTAAAAAATAATTTCTTTTTTCACATATTACCGACTATAAGAAATCAAATGCGTTGGAACAAAAAATACAACTATCCATCAAGTTCAAGAGCTACCGAAGATGGAATAAGAAGATATGTTTTAGGAGAAGCAAAATTACCAAGTGTAACTTCAATACTTGATGCAACAAAGTCAGAGGAAGATAAAGCAGCCTTAGCAAATTGGCGAGAAAGAACTGGCCATAAAGAAGCTGAAGCAATTACAAAAGCAGCCAGTAGTAGAGGTTCTCAGATGCACAGCTATTTAGAATCTTTTCTATTAGGAAGAGAAAATTTAAGTTTCTTTGAGGATAATGAACAATATAAAAAAATGGCAAAAGAAATAATTGATAAAGGTTTAACAAATAGGTTGGAGGAAATATATGGTGTGGAATGTACAATGCATTATCCTGAGAGATATGCAGGTACAGCAGATTGCGTTGGTGTTTATGAGGGAAAAGAAACTATTATTGATTTTAAACAATCCAATAAACCAAAAAAAGCTGAGTATATAGATTCTTGGTTCCTTCAAACTGCTGCTTATTCCTTAGCCCATAATGTTGTTTATAATTCAAATATCAATGCTTGCGTTATTCTTGTTTGCACAGTAGATAATTTGTTTCAAGAGTTTAAAATTCAAGGACCTGAATTAGTAACTTATCAAAATTTATTTCTTGGAAGACTTAAAAAGTTTAATGAACTCACAAATTTGGAGTAATGTAAATAATGGATAAAATAGTAATCTATGATACCGAAACAACCAATAGCACTATTTGGGGATCAATAATTGAAGTAGGTGCTGTCGTTGTTGATAAAAATCTTAAAGAGATTGGAAAATTAAATATCAGAGGCAGAATGCCAGAAGGAGAGGTGCCCAGTGCAAAGGCCTTGCTTGTTAATTCAACTAGCATTGATTTACTTACCAAAGGCAATTATTCACATTATGATTTTTTAGGTGCTGTTGAAAATTTTTTCACAAAGTGTGCTCCAGCAGTATTTATGGGTTGGTCAAATTTAAATTTTGATCGAAGAATGTTCCACTTTAATTTTTTTAAGGGTAATAGGTATCCTTATGCCACGCACTCATCGCCTAACAGTGAACATGATGGTTTACATATAGCTAGAGCAGCCCAAACGTTAAACTCAGAAACCCTAAAAACAGAGCTAACCGAAGCAGGTAATCCAAGTCTTGCCTTGGAATCTTTGTCTAGAATGCAGGGTTTTGACACCTCAGCTAGTCATACAGCATATGTTGATGCACAAAATTCACTGAAAATTTTAAGAATTATAAAAGACAAACATAAAGAAAATTGGGATACCTTTTTAAAGACATCAACAAAGACTAGCGTTGAAACATTTTTAAAAAATGAAGGCATATATTCTATTTTTGAAAATGTGAAGGGTCGGAATATGATGTATCTTACTGGTACGCTACATCCTAATCATTGCTTTCACCCGTCATATGCATCTTGGGGATATGTTTGGGACCTAAGAAGGGATCCAGAACCATTGTTAAACCTACCAGTAAATCAATTACGAGATGTATTAAAAAAATATAGCCCTAAGGCTTTAAGAGTTTTAAAAACTAATAAAGCACCAGTAATTTTAGATAAACAATTTGCTCTTAAACAAAAACCTTATTCAGAACTAGATTTAGCAACAATTCAAAAAAGGGCTAAACTTGTTAGGGAAAATGAAAATTTTTGTAAAAATATTCAAATCATAAATAGAGAAGCTGCAGAGGAAAAGGAACAAACAAAAACCCAAGAAGATTTATTACCAGAGGAAACTCTTTATGAGAAATTTATTCCAAATAAAGATACTGCATTATTTAAAACTTGGCATAGCTCATCTTGGGAAGACAAATTGAGATTATTAGATAAGTTTCAAGATAAAAGATGTAGCTGGTTTGGCCAAAAAATTATTTATCAAGAAGCACCGCAAATTTTACCACCTGATCTTTATAAAAATATCAAAAGTGAAATTGCTAGAAGAATTTTGAGTAAAAATAAGGAAAAGTGGCAAACTGTTAATATGGCTTATACTGAAATTGACTATTTAAGAGATCAAGCTTCCAATAGAGATGATGAGGAAGAATTAAAAAAGTTAGATGAAATAAACGAATTTATAATGTCAATTGAAAAAAAATATGAAATTGCCTAGTTGACTTTGTATTAGTAAATTATAGAAAGATTGAATGCTAACAGATTTTAAAGACGAAGATTTTGATAACAAAATTAAAAACGAAGACATTTCTGTAATTCAATTTTCGGCTGCGTGGTGTGGACCATGTAAAGCCTTAAAACCAATTATGGATAAACTCGCTGTTGAGTATAAAGATAAAGCAGGATTTTATTACGCTGACATTGAAGAAGGTGGAATAAATACTGGTAGTGCCGCTGGAATAAGAGGGGTGCCAACTGTAATTATTTATAAAAAAGGTGTTGAAGTAGATAGAAAAGTTGGCGGTGTATCCGAAAGTCACATGAAAGAATTTTTAGATAAAAACATTTAATTTAAATCCAAAACTTCAGAACAAAGATATGATTTAGATTTATGCTTTTAATCGCATCTTCAATACTTTCTTTATAACTTACATTTGGCATATTTTTGAATTTTTCTTTTAATTTAAGCCCACTAATTGCATTTGGCTGGTTTTTAATATCTACAGTTGTTATTGAGGCGATATCTCTAAAGTGGTTAATGTATTTTTCGTGTTCTTTATTATCCATCATACCAATAATGACATGTTTTCTACAATCTAGGCTTTTTAAATATTCATTTAATACTCTTGCTCCATCTTCATTATGATCTCCAGATATTAAAAAAAGATTGTCTTTAACTAAATCTTTTAATTTACCTGACTCAATTTTTTGAAGTCT
>LUMI01000092.1_pt1 | contig 26749 bp, 24 predicted proteins | sample 729681 | NCBI WGS metagenome assembly LUMI01 (sample SAMN03860267, study PRJNA289734) | marine metagenome | biome: seawater column; feature: ocean; material: water; isolation source: Red Sea water column Station 34 - depth 10m | place: Saudi Arabia: Red Sea | collected 2011-10-15 | depth 10 m
ACTGTGATCCTTCTTTTTTAAGTGGAAAATCCGTAACCACACGCTTGTTGCCGTAGTTGCGGTCGATGTCTAACGAAAGTCTGGAGATCTGATCGACGGTGCCAAGGAAGCGTTCTGCCCGTGAATCACCACCTACGTTGACAGGGACATCCACGGATTGAGGCTCGCTGTTCTGGAGTGCCTGCTCCTGCTGTTCCTGAGACATGCAGGAAAAGAGGATGAAGCAGGATAATATCGTTGTGTGGATTAGAACGAGTTTGGATTTCATGATGTTTTTTTTGTTTGGAATCACATGAACGCAATTTTCCTTCAAAACGGTAAATTATGTCAAGGGGAAAGGATGGACATGATAAACTATTTTTGAAATTAATTTCGACAATGATATTAGTTAGATAACGAAGATGTCGTCTTGTATATATGTTACCACTGAGGATTGCGGTACATATTTGTAATTTAAGGTTGACTAGGATAAACAAATTCTTAGTGAATTAGACTTCAAAATCTTCTGATAAAAGAAGTTTCCAATCATCGGTTTCAGCCCAAATCTGTTTTTTGTGATCAAAATTAGATTCCTAAATTAATATCAATTTCTATTTGAATTAATATTATTCATAATTTTCCGTTCAAAATTTAATTTACAATATATAATCAGTCAATTACGGATAGCATTCTTTTTGATCTAGAAAAAAGAATGTCATCATCTTTCTGCACCACAGCCAGCGTTGGTTCAAAACACTGCCTTGGTTTTTTAAAAGTAATGAAAATCAGCAACAACTAAGATGATTAAAGGGGCTCCATAAAATAATTTACCAGCATGGAAGATTCATAAATGTTAGGGGATATCCATCTATTTATAGATGAATACTATGCGAACCTATTAGGGAACACTCAGGTAAGGTAAGACTGAGAAGTAAAATTTAATCTCAGGACTAATTGGAATTGTTTGAATAAGGACTCTGAAAAGTTTTGCTGGGATCTTTATCTTCCAGGTAGGAATTGAACTCTTTTCTATCCAGGATCATGGTAACCATCCATATCCATGCTGAGAGAGATACAATTGGAAATACAATGGCCAATGCAATGATGGGACGAGGGAATGAATTATCATTCCTCGTCCACCATTTGTGAGATTTATGCTTTTTGAAGATCAGACTCATCAGATTTTTTCATCATCCCAAATCTCTTCATCGATTTTTTATTCGAATTCATACGGTTATTCAAACAGCTTCCCATCATCATACCTGCCATCATGGCCATGCCCATTCCCATCATGGCTATCCCCATCATAGGACCATTCTTCATGTTACAACACATATGAAACCTTTCTTGATTCAGTATTTTCGATAAGTACCGTTTTTACCATAACCATCAATTGCTTCCTTGAGGCTTGTGTACTCCTCGCATCCAAAGAAGCATATACTGTCAAGTTTAGCTAAATGTTTTTTGGCATTTTCCGGCTGCTTTAGATTTAAATACAATTTTCCAAGATATTCGTGAGTCCCTTTGTGTCTGGGATCAATTTCCAAGGCTTTATTATAGTAAGTAAATGCTTCCTCGTTATTACCGAGCTTTCTATTGCTGTATCCCAAAAGGTTGTACGAATCAGCACTTTCCGGATTGTTTTCAATGGATTTTTTCAGATAGACAATAGCGGCTCTGTAATTTCCGTTATAGGCTTCTTCTTTGCCGTTAAGATAGTCCACATCAACCATTTCTGTACTGCTGGAATCATCATTATCTGAACTGCCGGCTCCAAACGATGTACCGTATGTCATTAGTCCAATTAAGGCTGCTAGTGATATAAGAAGGAAATGTTTCATAAGCATTAGATCCTTTTTCATTGAGTTAAACGTTAATGTCAATTTTATTACCCTCATTTCTTGACATTAGATCAATGGAAAACCCTGGATCCTCCTTGGTTCCGTTCGCCTCGCCCAAGTCAATGCCTCCTTTCTGATCCTGAAGGATCCCTTTTTAAGATCTTCTTTTCAATTCTTGCCATCCTTCTGTCCTGTAAGCCTCATCAAAAGAAGGTTCAGACACAAAGCGACCTGGATGGAAATATGGGATGGCGATTTTGAAGCTACAGCAATGATTTGAATTCATTACTTAAGTTTTAATCCACTGATATTGAGGTTGGTTCTAAACTTAGCTTGAACGTTCAAGGGGTTTCGTTCTATAGCCTTCAAGCACTCGAGTATCTCTCTGCGGAAGAGGGGTGGGTTAAAATGGTCTTGCCTGAGCCAGGTAGATCATCACCGCGGAAACACAAAAGATACCGATGTGGACAAACATCGCCAGAGGTTTGGGCAGATTCGGATTGGAAATCTGCTTACCGTTCATGAACCCGAAGATGATCAGGATGATGAGGAACATCAATTTCCAATGCAGCCACCGTTGTCCTTCGATGCTAAAGAGCCCCTGCGTCAGAGCAAGATAAAGTCCGCTGATGATGGTAATGACAAGGATCGGGTAATAGATGAACAGATAGATTCTGCGTTGGATCCACTGAGCCCCTTCAATCTGTACCGGATCGGTTAGACGCAGACGGAAAATAACGGCCAGAGACTGAACGAAAAGGGTCCCCACCACCAGACAGACTCCAGTGACATGAAGGGTCAGTAAAGCATGATACATGATGTTCTTCAGACAAAAACATGGTTTTGAAAGGCATCAGCACTTTACAACAACCTTGAGGCTTTCGCAAAGACAGACTGCAACATATGAAACAAGCTATCAAAGGGTCACACTAATGAACTCGGCTAAGATTATACTTTCTGTTTTAAAGAAGAATGCCGGGGCGGAATCCTTCGAATGAACCGTTAGGAGGCTGCAAACGGCCATTTTCAAAAGAAGCGCCCCGGCAAGTGGAGAGACCGAGGAGGATTACTGCAGCGTCCGAAGAGCTAATTCATAAGGAGACGATGAACAAGTCCGGTTCCGGACGCCGCCGATTCAGTTGATTTTTACTCCCGAATTTTTCACTCCGGTGATTTCATAGACCATCTGTCTTTCCTCATGGTCCATCGAATCGTAGTTCAGGTTGGGGTTATCATATGGGCTATCAAGGTGTTTGATGGTTCCTCCATTATCGAGGTATCGCTTCATCGCGTTCTCGATTTCTTCATGGGTCACATTTTTCAGGTTTTGTCTTCGTGGATTCATGTTTCCTCTTTGGGTTGTGTTTGAAGTCATTAAGTTTGGCGTTTTCCTTTGCCGTTTAAATAAGTTTAAGGCGAATCGTTTTTCATTGTTTTCAGAAGGGATTCTGCCCTGAAAAGAACGATGCCTTACGATTTGTTGTAAGGTTGCCACTTCCGGAATTTTCAAACTATTCGTAAATTTACCGATTCATCGAACTTTTCATTTGGGTGGAAATTTTGGACTGTGTTACTTTGATCCGACTTCTGTTGAAAAGGCCTGTAAAGAATTGATGGAAAAAATGACTCATCAGGAATCGTCTCCGGGAATTCTGAAGCATGCGGGAACAGTCACCTTTTTCACGCTGCTATCTCGAATTCTTGGGGCAGCCAGGGATCTGGTGATTGCCCATGTTTTTGGAGCCGGCTGGATTACGGATGCGTTTGTCCAGGCGTTCACCATTCCAAACGTGCTGAGAAGACTGACTGCGGAGGGTGCGATGAATCAGGCTTTCCTGCCCCTCTACACGGAAATCCGCGAAAAAGAGAATCGGAATGAAGCACGATTGTTTGCCTCTAAAAGTCTGGGGATGATGCTTTTGGGAACCATGCTTCTGACCTTTTTAGGAATCTTTTTCGCTCCCCAACTGGTTCTTTTATTCGCAGCCGGTTTTCAGTCCAATGCAGAGCAGTATCAGCTCTGTGTCGAACTGACACGGTGGATGTTTCCTTATCTGGTTTTGGTTTCGCTGGTTGCCTGGGCGACCGGAATTCTAAACGCGGAATCACGATTTGCCGCTCCAGCCGCGGCTCCGATTCTGCTCAATTTGGGCATTATCGGGAGTGCTTTCAGCATCGCCCCAAGATTGGATCAACCGATTTTCGGCATTGCTATTGGTGTATTGATCGGCGGGGGTCTGCAGGTTCTGCTGCAGGTGCCTTCATTGAAAAACACAGGGCAGTCATTGAAACCTGTTTTTTCCCTGAATGATCCAAAGATCCGTAATTTACTGAAGCTTTTGGGACCGACTCTGCTTGGTGCAGGAGTGTATCAGATCAACATCATCCTACTTCGCAACCTCGCGAGTTTTCTGCCTGAGGGACAGGTCACGCATTATTACAATGCCAGCCGCCTCAGTGAGTTGGTGCTTGGAGTGTTTGCCTTCGGGATTGTCTCTGCCAGTTTTCCAGAGCTGAGTCTTTCGGTAGCTCAAGAAAACTGGAGCAAATTGAGAGATACCCTACGAACCGGAACTGCTTCCGGAATGCTGCTTGTGGTTCCAGCAAGTGCTGGCCTGATCGTCCTTGCAGAACCGATCGTTTCAATGTTGTTTTTTCATGGAGCATATCAATGGGATGATGTTCAGCAGACCGCATTAGCCCTTCAGGCTTTTGCCCTGAGCTTGCCGGCAGTGGCGGTCATTCGCATGCTCACATCAGTCTATTTCTCTTTTCAGGATACCAAAACCCCGGTCAGAATCGCATTGATCGGCATTCCAGTAACAGGTTTACTCGGATGGTACTGGAGTATGCAACTGGAAGTTCAGGGACTCGCGCTTGGTTTGAGTGCGGGAACCTTTTTCCAGTTGATCCTCATGGGCTGGAATTTCAGGAAATTTAAAAACTTCCCTCAAAACTGGTGGCCTGTTCGAAGCATCGTGGTGATCCTCATTGCATCGTTGTTGATGGGCTGGATTGTATGGTGGTGTTCCGGATTTGGGAATTGGGAAGCAGGACCCCTGCTTTTCATGAATTGGCTGATTCTGACAGGGGCTATCCTTGTCGGGGTAGTATTATACCTGCTGATGATATTGATGCTTCGGGAAGAACAGAGCCTGAGGCTGCTCAAATGGGTTAAAAAGAGATAGGGATCTCAAATCTTCCGATAGATGCATGCGGGTGCCATCACGGTCAGAATCAATCCACGGGCGATCATGAATATCGTAAGTGCGGTCCAAAGCCCGTGATTGCCCATTGGTTCAATAAAAATCCAGTAACTACAAAAAAACACAACTCCGCAGATCAGCATCGCATTCCGGATGGAACGTGTGGCGGTAGCTCCAATGTAGATGCCGTCCCAAATGTAGGCAAAGCTTCCGAGGAAAGTCCCTAGGACAACCCAATTCCAATATTCCAGAGCTTTGCGGATCACATCCTCCTTGTCGGTGAATGCTGCCAGAATCCATTCCCCGAACAGGAAATAAACCAAGGAAAAGATGAGCGCGATTCCAGTACACCACAACAAGAGATAGCGAATGCATCGTTTCAGTGAAACGACATCTCCGGCTCCGATAAACCGTCCTACCAAGCTTTGGGCCGCGTAAGCAAAGCCGTCGAGGGCAAAAGAGTTGAAAGCCCATGGCTGCATCAAAATCGAGTTGGCTGCCAAAATCATTCCACTTTGCCAACTCGAGGCGAGCGTGAAAAAAGCAAATACGACGATCAGATTCAGGGTTCTCAGGAACAGGTCAAAATTGATATAGAAATATTGTTTCAAGGCAGATAATTGAAGCACCTTCCGCCAGTTAACAGGATTTTTCAGGGGAGAAACCATGGTGCTGAGGATTTTGAACGCAATCAACAATCCCAGGTACTGCGCACATACAGTACCATAGGCCACTCCATCGGAATTCATGCCGAAACCATAGACGAAAATTAAATTTCCCAGGATGTTGAACACATTGACCGCAATCGTCAGCATCATCGGAGTGCGGGCATTTTGGATTCCAATGAACCAACCCTGAACAACCATCAGACTTAGGGTTGCCGGAGCAGCCCAGATGCGGATATGAAAATAGGAACTCGCATGTTCCAAGACTTCTGGAGTGGCATCCACAAAATGGAAACCGATCCTTACTAAGGGAATCTGGAGCAGGATCAGCAGGATCGACATTGAAAGTGCTACCGTGAGCGCCCGCCAAAACACAAGACCCACTTCGGACTGATTTTGAGCTCCCCAGGCCTGTGCGGTTAGCCCCGAGGTTCCCATCGAAAGAAATCCCATACCGAAATAAAGGAAATTAAAAACCATCGTGCCCACAGCAAGCGCTCCGATGTAATAAACGGCTTCCATGTGGCCCACCAGAGCGGTGTCAACAATGCCCAACATTGGAACGGAAATGTTGGCGATGATGTTGGGTATTGCCAATCTCAGGATTTCCCGGTTCATCATCTTTCAGTCAAAAGATGGGAAAAGATTCACAGAAAATTCTGGGAATCTTGCTTTTGTTCTACAACCCAAGCACTTGACATCCTTATCTTTTTGGTCCATTTTGAGGCAGAATGATGGTTAACAAATTCCTATTTTTCTGTAGTCAAATCATCAAAAAATTCGATGCTAAACCACCTCAGGTACCAGGCACTGATTTGGATGATTTTCTGCATCATGGCTCCCGGTATCGCATCCGCGAAGGGATCCGGCAAAGCTCCGGCTGTGGTTGCACCTTCCTGGTTCGGCAAAGTCCCCTCCATTCAGCAACAGCTTGAATTTCATTGGCTCAGGCAAGCCCTCGAGAAATCCCATGACCTGAGGCTGCAACAAGCCTTTGAGCAGGCTTATCTACGTTTTCTTGAAAAAAAAGGTTCTCAGCGTTGCAAATTCATTGAATGCGGACTTCAGGTTCACCAGGAATTTGGGGGCACCATTCTTTACCTGTTTAGCGTCCAGAAAAATGGCCCGGAAAGCCGACAGACTCTTTTCTTCAGCCACGGTTCGCAAAATTGGTTTGAAGCCCATCGTTTTTGTCAAGATTGTTTAAGTGAACCCAATATTGGGATGCTTGAATTGGCGGAAAGTTTTCAAAGCCAGGCTCGGAGCGTCAAGCCATTTCCGGAAGTTGAAGAGACCAGCCAGCTCGTCCAGCACGAAACCGAGGATTTTTCAAAAAAACAAGTCTCTGGATCTGTCGCTTCTGAAACTTTGGAGAACAAAATACCAACCCGTGATTTAACAGAGAATCGGGATTCAGTTAAGAAACTTGAATCGAATGCTCAAACAAAACAGGTTCCAAAAACACAAGAACCTCGAATTGCTAAGAAAAAGTCTGAAGAGAAAAATATTGCATCAACTGAATCCATCACGGACCAAGACGGAACGTTAAAGACGGTCCGAAGTCTGGCATTGCTCAAACGAACTCCAGAACAGGAAAATCCTCTTAAACTCCCGGAAAAACCCAAGCCTTCCCAGGAAGTTAACAAAAAAAAGTTTTCGATTGACCTGCTGCGTTTCAGGCTCGCCCAGAAAAAGTACAATCAGTTGATTTGGCGTGATATCAAACGAAGCATGATGTTTTTCCGCCAGGAAAACGGATATCGGTTGGAATCGGGACTTAAGGCCAAGGTCCGTCTCAGTATTGACGAAACCGGTAAAGTGATTTGGAAAAAATTGATGCATCCGAGTCGTTCCTCCGTATTCAACCGGAGGATCCTGGAATCGGTCAACCGACTCAGCCTTCCACCTCCGGTGGAAATCCTTGTGCAGGACCCGCCCTATGTGGTGACCATCCTCATCGAACCTTGAACCAATTCTTCACATGGATGTGAACGAAAAACAAACTGCGGATTTTTCCGGAGGCCAGACCCTGAGTCCGCATATTCCAGACAACCTAAAAGCATCAGGTACCAGTCTCAATCCGGCACAAGCACTTGATCTGGCCTTCCAGGAGTATTCTCCCAACACCAGGCGAGCATACTCCCGGGCCTTCCAGCAACTTCAGCAATGGGCAGAGATTCAGGAATTAAAGGATCTTGAATCCTTCGACACCCTCAAGCTTTTGGCATACAAGCAGAAAATGCGGGATGAGGGCCGTAAGCCAGCGACCATCAACCTGCATCTGAGCGCGGTGCGAAAAATCTGTGCGGTTCTGCATGAAGTCGGACATCTCAGAAAAAATCCATTCGAAACAACTTTAATCCGTGCTGAACGGGTTGCCGAAGGAAGCCAGAAAGGTTCTCTGAGCCTTGCACAGCTGCATGCGATGATCGATGCCAACGAAAGGATAAAATATGACACAAGAAACAGAAATCTGCTGAAAACCCGGAATGCACTTTTATTGAAATTTCTTTACCTCACGGCTGCTCGAAGAAGTGAGGCCGCAAATTTAAAATGGGAGGATTTACATCAGGACGGTGAATTCCAGGTGGTGATCCTTCAGCAAACAAAAAGCGGTGAACCCCAGAAACTGAAATTAAGAAGAGAACTTTTTGAGGAACTTGAATGCTGGAATGAGACCTTGAAAACGAATCAGATTGAATGCGAATGGGTTTTTCCATCTTTGAGTTTCAGGACCCTTGGAGGAAAAATGAGCGGGAAGGGAGTCAACGATGTGGTCTCAAAGCTTGGTTCCGCCATCGGCCTCAAGATCTCAGCCCACTACCTGAGACATACTGCAATTACCTTAGCGCTAGAACTGGGAGAGCCTCTGCAAAAAGTCCAATCCTATGCCCGTCATGCATCGGCAAACACCACCATCCGTTATTTTCATGACCAGCAATTTCTGGAGAAGAATCCCACCGATCGTCTGCCGATGATTTGAACCTGAATATGTGGCGTTTAAACGTGGGTTATCGCTAAGGTAGAACTAAACTCTACGTAGATACCAATTCCCACTCAATAATGGGTCCTGAATTGCAAATCCGAATTAATCTCAGATCAGGCAGTACTGCTTTGGGGGGAGGAAGAAGAAACTTCTTTGGGACGGGCCATTTGGGATACAAAAACGCTGATTTCGTAAAGAATGACCAACGGACCTGCCATCAGAGTCTGGGTGAAAACATCCGGGGGAGTTAAAATTGCAGCGCCGATGAAGATCACTACCAGCGAGTACTTTCGGTTCCTGCGCAACCAGTCCGCATTGATCAAACCAATTCGAGTCAGGATAAAAGAGATGGTCGGCAATTCGAATACGAGTCCAAAAGCAAAAAGAAGGTGAATGGTCAGGGATAGATAGGACGCCATGCTCAACGTCGGAAAAGTGACCTCATTTTCAAAACTGAGGAAGAAATCATAACCGATTGGCAGAACCATGAAGTACCCAAACAGTCCTCCACCAACAAATAAAGGGTAGGACAAGATGATGAAAGGCCAAACCGCACTCCGTTCTCGGCTGTAAAGTGCTGGACGGACAAAAAGCCAAATCTGCCCCATCACATAAGGAAAGGTAAGAAATAGTGAGGTGTAAAGTCCAATCCGGAGGTAGGTGAAAAATGGTTCCGTCAATTCCATGAAGTGTAATGGAATTCCCCTGGCTTCCAGGGGCTTCCGAAAAACAGAAAGGATCGGCTGATTGAGTTCCATCTCACAAACCGTGGCAACGACGAAAATCCCTAAGATGGCAATGATCGAATGGACTAGGCGGCTGCGCAATTCCGAAAGATGCGCGGTAATCGGCATCGGAACGTCTTCGGCATTTTCCTTATCGCTATCCTTTGCTTGATTTTCCGTGTCGGTACTCATGAAGATGTAGAAATAAACGCAGCAAAATTATAATTGATATTTAATTTGAACAAATTTTTTACCATGTTTTCTGATTCATTGCACGACATTGATCACTCGAGGTGGTTCAAATTCTCCCGAAAACTATTCTGCTTAAGCTTTTTTTTACCGGGATTCTTAATTTCGGTCATGATTTTGGGGACTCCTGAAATTGCAATAGCTCAAGATCAGGAAACAACAGCCAATGAGGAAAGCAAAGATAAAATAAACTATCTCCTGACCCAAACCCTGCGTCTTGGAGAGAATCGTGTGAGAGAGGCGTTCTTTTCAGCAGATTCAATGCAGATCATTGCACTTGGAAATAACCACAATCTTGAAATCTTCAACAGTCAAACCGGCAAAAGGCAGCGTGTCATTCCCACCCAGGAACATCAGGCGTTGACCCTTAGCCTTCATCCAGGCGGTAGGATGGCGGTTACCGGAGGCATGGATGACACGGTCCGACTCTGGGATACGGGGAGCACCCTGGCTCAAGGCGTTTTACGCGGGCACCTTGATGACGTTACGTCCCTCTCAATGGATACCAGTGGTGATTTTCTACTTTCCGGAAGCCTGGACGGCACCCTGATTTTGTGGAATATGAAAACCCAGGAATTGGTCACCACCCGTGAGGAGGCCCATTTAGGAGAAATCAGCAGCCTGGTTTTCCAGCCTTCCGGAACATTGGCTGTCAGCGCCGGTGAGGACGGTAAGGTGAAATTGTGGTCACTGCCAGAGTTGGAACCGATCCACACATTCAGCAAACATAGAAAGCGGGTGACCCAGATCAAATTCACGATCCGCGGTGATAAACTTCTGACTGCATCCCTGGACGGCACCCTCGGAATTTGGGATTGGGGCAAGAAGAGGCAGTTGAATGAAGTCATCGTAAAACAGCCCATCATCGGTTTTGACCTGCCCCCCGAGGGGATGGAAGGAGTGATAGCGACCCAAAGAGGCGCTATCCGGATTTGGGATTTTGAAGAAGGAATCCCGGTCAGAGACGTGGACACCCATGCCGGAGAGGTGGAACGGGTGCATTTCGATCTTTCCGGAAGACGGGTCATTGCCGCCCTGGCCGACGGACATGTTCAGGTCTGGGAACTTGGCAGCTCACTTTACCTGAAAAGCCTCAAAGGTCATCAGCGCTCCATCGAATCACTCGACTTCGCAAATGAGGGAGTCTATCTGATCAGCAGTTCTTCGGACAAATCAGTCCGTATCTGGGATGTTGAAAGAGGATTGCAGGTTCGCAGTTACGATCTTGAGAACCATCGGGTTCAGTCGGTCCGCTTCAGCCCTGATGCGGAAAGCTTTGCCACGGCAGGAGCGGACTCTTCTGCCAGAGTCTGGGAAACCGAAAGCGGTCAGCGCTTAAAAAATCTGACACAACATAAGGGTAAGGTGAACAGTGTCGATTTCCATCCCAAAGAAAATGTTCTTCTCAGTGGAGGCTCCGACCGGCAGTGGATGCTTTGGGACTTGAACACGGAAACCGTGATCCTGAAAAATCTAGCCCATGAAGATCAAATCCAGCAGGTTCGATTCAGCGAAAACGGGAAAATGTTTGCCACTGCTGGCAGTGACCGGGTAGTTCACCTTTGGAGTTACCCTGAAGGTGAAAGGCTGCTTTCGCTCAAAGGTCATCGGAAAGCGATCGTTGCCATTGCCTTCAACCCAAAAATCCCGATGCTGGCAACCGCTTCCCAGGATATGAGCATCCTCCTCTGGGACTTAAGTGAACCCCTCAGCCTTAGACAACCGAAAAGACTTGAGGGGCATAATTACATCGTCAGTGGACTTGCCTTCACCCAAGATGGGAAAACCCTGCTTTCCGTTTCCAGGGATAAAACAGCAAGGCTCTGGGAAAGTGCCTCAGGCAAGATGTTGAGGATCATCCACGGGGAAAACCGGGCTCTGCTTTCTGTATCTCTCAATTCTGATGACTCTCTGATTGCCGTCAGTAGTCTTGGACCGGAAATCAAAATCCTCAGCTATCCTGATGATCTCCCCGAACTGGAATCGGTTGAACTGCTCGTATCCAAGAGTGAGAACGAACCTGTTGAACCAGGAGTGGTTTCAACTGCAGTCAGCAATGCATCTTATGAAACGGATACTTCCGTTGATGAAGGAGACCTCACCGAGGCAGAGAAAAAACCCCTGACCCGGGAACAGCTTCAGGTTTATATGACCGAACCGGTGAAGACAGAATCCAACCGGCATCAGGGTCTTCAGGAAAAACTCAATCAGATGCTCAAGCAAAGTTCCCCCTGCGATGACATGGACCGTATGCAGCAATTGGCTTTGATGGTGCTTGATCTGAAACCTGGAGACCTAGCAGCGTATCATGCACTCATCAAAACGGGGGCACTGAAGGGCGATTTCAACCTGGTCTATCTTGCTGCCCAGGCATCTGCCAAAGCAAAACTAGACACCAGGGTTTATGATTATCAAAAAGAAAACGATGTTGTTGCCTTTATGACATCCTGGCGTGAAGAGGTTTTTAATCCTGTTCACCATCGAGGAAAGTCAAAAGCGAGACTCAGGATTAAGGACTGTGAAGGCAATGAAAACACCCTCAATATCCCTGATGCCGCACTTCATGTGCGTTTGCCTGAAGAACTTCTGGAAAGACTGACGAGGATTCCGAAAATCATTGAGTTCAGGGATTTTTCAGGGATTTCCGATGAGGAGTATCGCAATCGGATTTTTCATGAAACCGAACGGGTTCTCTCCGGAGCTTCGCCTTATACCTCCTCAAGGCTTCCACTTCAACAAACGGATCAGGTTCCTCCTCTGGAAACAGGAATCATGATCCTTGATCTGAAGGCCGCCAAGGTCTGGAAGGATAGAGGGCGTTCTGAATTCCAACTCCGCCACGGTGAGAAAAACTGGCAGACTTTTATTTCCGATGAAGATGGAATGGCGGTGATGCGACTTCCCCAGGGGAAATATTACCTGAAGGTCGGTGCCTATCTTGAAAAGACTTTCTTCCTGGAAAAAGATGCGGAAATGAAACTGAGTATCCGTTAATGCTCAAAGGATTCTCATGTTCAGTTACAAGCAAAACTGGCTAAAAATAAATCTGCGCTTCGAGTTGCCAGACAGGAGCAATGAATTGTCTCTCTCCACGCAGGGGCCTTCGGTGTCCAAGACGTATCTGCCAGGGTAAGTCGAGAGGTTTTTCTTCAAGTTGATTCAAATTCCCCCATCCGATTTCTAGCAAACCTTGATCCAGATAACCCTGATCATTCGCCCCGCCATCAAGCTGGCTTTCCAGTTGTTTCAGATGATGAATTTCAAATCCATAAAAAAAGTCTGAACGCTCGTAACTCCACTGATATTGAAATTCCAGTCTGTTGCCTTTGAGATAAGAATGTTTCTCTCCTGATAAAGTTTCCCGCTCACCCTCCATCGCAGAACTTTGAGAAAAACGGATGCCGTTGCGCAGGCCTCTGACAAATGGGTACCAGTTGATATGAAGAAAAAGCCCCGCATCTGTAATTTTTTCTCCTGCAGAAAATGCATAAACCCCTCGGGGCGTTCCACTGCTTCCGCTGGGAAGAGTTAATTTAAAACCTCCTCGGACAAACCACTTGGTACTTGCCCCCATCTCGTAACCTGCTTTTAAACGGATATCTCCCAATCCACTGACTGTTTCACTTTGCAGATTTTGCAGGATGGTATTCCACTCACTGTTTGACGGAGCGCCGTTTTTCAATTCAAGGCTGGAAGACTGTTTCATGCTGACTACCGGCAGGACCATCTCAAGAATCCAATCCTGGCTGAGTCCATAAACCCAAGTGCTTTCCAGAACCGTAGCTTCGCGGGAAATACTTCCCATGGTCCAGTCTTTCAACTGCTCATCCCGGATCAAAATTAAATGAAGAGGAACCCGCTCGCCAAAACCGTTGTAGGCTTCAGAAAATGCAGGTTGGCTTATCAGTTTGAAACGTGACAAGGATACTCCGGCAGGAATCCTGGTTTCCTCATCCAGAGCCTGAACCTTCTGCGGGTTTTGATGCAGAATGAAAACAAGCATAAATATCATCAAAAAGTAAAATCTTCTCATCAATCTGCTCATCTCATTCTAATCAACGTTTCTTGATTCATTCTCAATTAACCGGAAGTACAAAGACTGATCCATCCTTTTTTGAGTAAGGTTTCCAATACCTGTTCAATGGGAAAACCAACTACGTTAGGATAAGACCCTTCAATGCGGGATACCAGCATAGAACCATGCCCCTGTATCGAATAGGCTCCGGCCTTATCGAGTCCTTCTCCAAGGTCCTGATACCATTTTATCATGCCGGCATCAAGATTCCGGAACGTGACCTTGGTCGAAACCTGTTGGACCAACTCTTCCCCATTGGACGTGTCAAGTACCACGAAGGCCGTGGAGACTTGATGGGTTTTTCCGCTCAGACGGTCGATCATCTTTCCGGCCTCAAGTTGATCTTCCGGTTTTCCTAAAATATGCCCCTCCAACACAACAATGGTATCTCCAGAAAGGATAAGGGTTTTTCCGGGAAGTGATTCATGATCCTGAAAAATCTTCCTTGCTTTATCCAGTGCAACTCGTTTGACAAAGGATTCTGCTGTTTCGCTGTCTCTTCGGCTTTCATCGATATCCGGAGAAATGGAAAAGAATTCCAGGCCGAAATTCTGCAGCATATCTTTTCTGCGCGGAGAAGAAGACGCGAGGCAGAGTGGTCGGTGCTGATCAAAGATTTTTTTTACCGTCTGATTCATTCTGGAATCTGAAAAATTTGCAGAGGCCGAAGATTTATCATCAATTCATCATGACAAAACTTCTCCGGATTGATTTTGGTCTTTGGAGAAAGGCCGATTCCAGAAGGGTGCTGTATGGTGTTTTGGATCCGGATTGGATGGAAGAAGGACGGGACCGGGCCTGCATCCGGGGAAGATGAATTTCGTTGTAATAAAAATCAAGAATCTTGCGGGCAACCGGAGCAGCTGCCCTTGAACCGGCTCCTCCATGCTCGACCAGCACAACCACGGAAATTTCAGGATCCTCCGCAGGTGCGTAGGCCACGAACCAGCCATGATTTTGAAAATCCCTTTCCTCTCGATCTTCCTCTTCCATATTTTCCAGGGTTTCAAGACTAACAACCTGGGAGGTTGCGGTTTTTCCACCAATGATGAAATCTTCATTGCGAACCGAAGAAGCCGTGCCTCCGGTTTCGTTGACCACCGCCACCATTCCATCTCCGATCCTTTTAAGAAATTCCTGATTCAAAGGAAGTTGAGTAGGTTGGGTGTTGGGCTGGCCTGCATAGAGCTTGGGAGGAACGGACAAGCCCTGATTAACCAAAATGTTAATCATATGAACCACCTGAATTGGCGTCACGTTCAGATATCCCTGGCCAATCGATAAAGGCGGCGTCTCCCCCTTATACCAGGGTTCTCTTAGTACAGACTGTTTCCAGGCATCGTTCGGGACCAGTCCTTCTTTTTCGTTGAGCAGATCAATCCCGGTCACCTTTCCCAAGCCAAATTTTCTCGCAACTCGGGCAAGATCTTCGGCTCCTACCTCGATGCCCACATTATAGAAAAACACATTACACGATTCCCGGATGGCCGAATGCAGGTCCATTTTTCCATGACCGCCTTCTTTCCAGCATTTAAAAATCGTTTTATATTTTGAAATTTCATCAGGTTCAGGAAGTTTTTTTCTTCCCAGAAGATCATAATATCCATTGCAGACATGGGTCGTTTCATAATCCAGCACTCCCATTTCCAAGCCGGCGTATGCAGTGACAACTTTAAAGATTGAACCCAGAGGATATAAACCTTGGATTGCTTTGTTTTCCAGTGGATGTTCAGGGTTGTTCAACAATCCTTCCCAGTGCTCACGCTCAATTCCTCCAGCGAAGAGGTTAGGATTGAAATTAGGATAGCTTCCCATCGCCAGCAAATCACCGGTTTTCGGATTCATCACGACCACCGACCCGGTTTCTCCTTCCATTGCTCGGTCAACCACTTGCTGGATCCGGATATCCAGGCTCAGATGGATATTTTTCCCTGAGGATGGGGGAACAGGTTTGCTGATGACTTTCAATTCACGACCAAGATGGTCGACTTCAATTTGCCTACCACCATCAATACCGACCAGGGTATTGTTCGCCAGTAATTCTACCCCAGACTTGCCCGCAATCTGACTGGAACGCCTTTTGTTTTCAGGGAGTTCAAACCACTCCTCTTCCACGACTCCGACATAACCAAGCACATGTGAGGCATTTTTTTCATAAGGATAGTATCGCAGAGGTCGGATCACCACCGAAATACCCGGCAGATCCTCCTGGTAACTTTCTACCAGCATGGCCTTTTCGTACTCAACATCATCCACAAGAATGATCGGCTTGAAACGCAAGACCTTACGATTCTCCCTGACTTTCGTTTGAAGATCTTCTATTGGAATATCAATGGCTTCGGATAATTTATTTAGACTCAAATTAAGGTCTGGTGTGTCCTCACGAATCAGGTGAATCTGATAGCTGGGTCGGTTTTCCGCAAGCACCTTTCCGTTTCGATCATAGATGATTCCTCTCAGGGCTGGTTGAGGCATCAAACGAATACGGTTTCCACGAGCATAATCCGAATACTTCTCACCCTCCATCACCTGAAGGTACCAAAGGCGTGAGGCCAGCAGGGAAAATATCACGACGATGATTCCACTCAGAACAAGGACACGCTTGCGCATTTCCGCAAGTTCATGCGGGAGTAGCCCGTCGATTTTCATGCCTTACTCCTTAAGCCAAAGTTTTCCAGAAAGAGGACACCCTTCAACAACAAAGGACCAACAATTCCATGGATCAAAGCTTGGGGAAAGGCTACGTATACAAAATTCCAACCCCAGCGGAATTCTTCTTCTGACCACTTCAGCAACGTCAGGCTGATGAAACCTTCAAACAAGGACAAAGTAAAAAATACAATCATCCCGAGTAATAATGTATGTGAATAGAACCATGTTGAAATCCACTGGGTAACCAGAATCACAAATAAGAAACTGATGCCGTATACACCGATCATTCCGTGGGACATCAGGTCACACCAGATTCCTGCGAAGATTGCCAAAAATGGTATCAACCGATTTCCATGGAGAAACGCGAGGATTATCAAAATCATCAGGACCCAATTTAATTTGAACCCCATGGGCTGAATAAAAGAAGTAATAAGAACCTGGAAAAGAATTCCAAAAATAACCAGCACACTCTGGAAAATTGCTTGGCTCATTGATCAGTAAAAAGGGGAGAACCCTGTGGATAAGGCCCTGAGATGATGATAAACACTTCCTCCATTCTGCTCAGATCGACTGCGGTTTCAATGCTCGCGGTTTGAAAAAGTTCGTGAGGTTGTCTTTTTACTTCGACAATGTTTCCAATCAGGATCCCTTTCGGAAACAATCCACCCAATCCACTGGTGATGACCCTGTCACCTTTTTTCACTTCAGCCCGCCGATTGATCTGACGCATTTCCAGCCCAGTCTGGGTCCCGTAGATCAGTCCCCTAACGCGGTTTCTTTGGGTCAATGCCGGTACTCGGCTCCGGAAATCCGTAATCAACTGAAGGTTGGACTGAAAGGGAGTAACAGACTGAACTCTTCCCACGAGTCCTTCTTTGAGGATTGCTGAAAAATTTCGTTTCAACCCGTGTCTTGAACCACGGTTGACCAAACGCATTTGATGGATGTTATCAACGGATTCACCAATGATTTCCGCAAATACCTTACGGTCGGGCTGTCGTTTGGCAAAAAGGAGTTGTCCCCGTAAACGTTTGTATTGAACCGAATTTTCAAGAGACTGGTTCAGACGTTCTTTCAATTCCGCCACTTCATTCCGTAACTGCTGGTTCTCCTGGCGGGTTCCGATCAGCATCACATACCCGTCCCACCAACCATCAATGGTATTTACGAAATAATGAATTCCAGACTGAAAAGGATAACTCACGGTCTGGATGATTTTCTGTAATCGGTTTGACTCATTTCCTCTTCCTGATTGGAAAAGAACCAATAGCAAAACCAGCAGGATGAACAGCAGTGCGAGAGGATATCGGAACCGAAAAAGAAACTGGTACATTTTACCTAGGATAAAAAACTAAATGACCCTGAGAAGGAAATAGAACGGATACGAAACACTAACACTGAGCCTTTCTGCTTGAAAGACCCTTCAACAAAATCTCCTTTTCACTGAGATTCCCTGAGGACATTGACGGGTTGAATCATAAAAGAGGCAAGATTGATTTTGTCCAGAGCTTCTTGAAGCACTCCCTCGATACAAGGTTCCAGGGTGATCGTAAAAATGACGGTCTCGCGTTTCCCGTTTCCAATGCGGTGATATTGAGGAAGTTGCTCCAACGCGTAGATATTGATCCCTGACTCAGCAAGGATTTTTCCAATCATTCCCACTATTCCTGGTTCGTCATATACTTCAAAACGCAAGGTGTGGCGAAAAATCGTATCGCGGAAGGGCATTATCTCTATCGGTTCGATGACTGTAGGCCATGAAACCGGTGTCTCATCTCTGGCAATCCGCTCGAGATCAGAAACAATAGAGGAAGCGGTGGGAAGGCTCCCTGCTCCTTTTCCAGTGATACTGATGTCTTCAGAAAATCTCCCTTTCAAAGTTAGAGCATTGGTCGATCCACTGATTTTTGAGAGCATGTTATCCCTCGATTGCATCATCGGCAGGACATAAGCCTGAAGAAGACTTTTTCCATCTTCTTCAATTCTTTGCATATGAGCGATCAGTTTGATGCTGCGCCCCATCCTCGATGCATATTCAAAGTCAGGAAGTTCCAGTTGGTCAATGCCTTCCAGGTAAATCTCTGAGGGTGAAATCCATTTTCCAGAAATGAGATAAATAAGAATCACCAATTTATAACGGGCATCAAAACCCTTGATATCGTTGGTCGGGTCCTGTTCTGCAAATCCAAGTTCCTGAGCCTTCTTCAAAGTCTCTTCAAAGCCCAGGCTTCGGCTTTCCATTTCACTGAGAATGTAATTGGTCGTTCCATTCAGGATTCCTTCTAACTCAAGAATATCTCGAGTTTGAAAGTACTCCCTTAACAAACGCAAAACAGGAATTGCCCCGGCAACAGCAGCTTCGAAAAGATAATGCCGGTCCTGGCTTTGAGCCATCTCACAGAGTTCAGAACCATGGCTTGCGATGAGGTCTTTGTTTGCCGTCACCACATGTTTTCCACGTTTCAACGCCTCCAGCGTGAATTCTCTCGCGAAACCTGTACCGCCAATGGTTTCGACAATTACCCGAATCTCAGGATCTTCAAGAATGGCTTCCTGGTTCTTTACAAAGGCTTCCGGAATTTTTTGGAACCACTCACTTGCAGGACCCTTTTCAGGCTCACGTTCCAGAATCGATTTCAGGAACAACCCCTGTTCACCACTTCGAGACTCCGATAGAATTTGAGCCACTCCGCTTCCGACCGTTCCCAACCCTGCAATAGCGACCCCGAATTTTTCAGCTTCTGGCAATGAAAGGCTCCTTAAAAAAAGTGAATTTTCTATCCCGGCAGTTCCAAATCAACATCATTCTCCAATCAGGGCAACAGCATCCATTTCAACCAAAACTCCTTTGGGCAGTCTGCTGACTTCCACACAGGCCCGGGCAGGCTTGGCTGATCCCAAATAACCAGCGTAGATTTCATTCAACTCATTGAAACGGTCGATATCGGTCATATAAATCATGACCTTCACGGTGTGTTCCAGGGAAGATCCTGAAGCTTCCAAAATCGCTTGGAGGTTTTTTAAAACCTGATGGCATTGAGCGGTGAAGTCTTCAGGGATCTCATTGGTTTCAGGATGAAGTGCGATTTGACCTGAAACAAAAACCATGTTTCCTGCCTGAATCGCCTGGGAATAAGGCCCTACTGGAGGTGGTGCTTTCTTGGTTTCAACGATGGAACGTTTCATCGATCTATCGGCTCAGGATACAAGTTTACGTTTGAGAAACTGGAACCACTGAGGGCGCGCATAGATACTCCGTTCCATCACGTACCAGTCTGCAAGACGGAGCATGGAAATGTCCTTGAGCACCATCGGGGATTTGATATTTCCCTCAGCAATGATCGGTTTTTTAGTGAATTTTGAAATCCATTCCAGCAGATTCTCATCCTCATCGAAAACCCGATTGAGGATATGTGGAGGCATAGGATGAAAGAAATCGATCCCATTCTTTTCCAGCATTTTGATCAACTGCTGCAATTCATCAGAATTGAATCCATCTTCCAATTTCTCATGAATGGAAAACTGATAACTGATCGGCAGGCTGATGGAATCTCGTTGTTTGATTGCATGAACGATTTCCATCGGCAAACGCATCCGGTCTTCGAGGCTGGAGGGACCGAATTCATCTTCACGATTGTTGAATTTAAGGGAAAAACATTGATCCAGTAGATGCTGATCAGTCCCGTGAATTTCAATGAAATCCATCCCCACCTCCTGAGCGCGTTCCGCTGCATGGACAAAATGCAGGATAATTTCTTCCCGGTCTCCAATATCGAACTCCCGGCTGGTATCGAAATCACGTCCAAAGTTACAAGGCGACGGACTGACAGGTTGTTCTCCGCAAATAAACTCCGAAGTTTTTGCACCAGCATGAGTGAGGCTTATTCCAATCGCCCCTCCCTCTTTTTTCACGGCCTTTACCAGTTGGGTAAGACCTTCCAAATGTTCCTCTTCAGAAATTCCAAGTTGATGCAAATTGTTTCGTCCCTGTTGTGAAACATAGGCACTTTCAACAATCACTGCACCCACTCCTTGTTGAATCATGCTGACATAATGACGGATCAATGCGGGAGTCACCTTCCCCTTCCGGTCTGCCTGATGTTCCATGAAAGGAGAACAAAGCAAATGATTTGAAAATGAAATTCCAAATCTTTCAAACGATTTGAAAACCGGATGGGGTTTTATGGGTTTACTCTCAGGAGTTTTTGTCACTTTCTTTGCCGTTTTTTCCAATCATCCTCCAGAAATTGAATGAGATAGTTATGTTTTAATATGAAATCTTAATGCTTGTATAACTTGACGGGACGGGTTTTCAAAAGAGAAGTTCCTCAATTCTTTGCTCGTGATTTTTTTTCCTCAATCCCCGAAACATTAAGCCTCCTCTGAAGCTCAGTATGAATATCCTCAAGGGAAATGTTATGATAAACCATCAATACCAGAAGATGATAGCAGAGGTCGGCGATTTCATGAACCTGTTCCTGATGATCCCGGTTTTTTGCAGCGATGACCACCTCAGTCGATTCCTCACCAATTTTCTTGAGCAAAGCATCAAGTCCCTTCTCCATCAAATTCGCAGTATAAGAATGGTCGACCTGTCCCTCTTCCTTTCGCTTTTCGAGCAGTTTATAAAGTTCGGGAAAAATGCAAGATGCTGTTTTCGAATTTATGTCTCCTAATGAGGATTCAGGCATCAAGCACCACCTTTCTTCGGATTCTCAGAGTTTCGATTTTTTTTCTGAGGGTATTTCGGTTGATCCCAAGAAGTTTGGAAGTTTTCTGCTGATTCCAGCCTGTTTCCTCAAGCAGTAGTTTCAACAATGGACGTTCCACCTTCTGCAAAACCTCTTGCATCAGGCTGTCGGTATTTTTGGTAATGCCTTCCCGTACGAGAGGTGCAATTTTATCTTCGATCCATTCTTCAAGATTTCCCGATTCCTGAACAGGCTTCCCTTTTTTCATCAAGTGTCCCGGAAAGGAATCAAGGCTGATGAAGTTGCTGACATTGGTGATCATCAAACTTTTCAGGGTGTTTTCCAGTTCCCTCACATTTCCCGGCCAAGGATAGCGCTTCAGCGCGTCCATCGCTTCGGGGGAAAGAGATTTGCTTCCGACAGCCATTTCCCTGGCTCCTCTCTTGAGGAAATGTTCGACCAACAAAGGCAGGTCTTCGACACGCTCTCGCAAGGGCGGAATGGATAAAGGGAAAACATTGAGGCGGTAATAGAGATCCGTTCGAAATTGTTCCTGTTGCATCAGTTGCTCGAGGTCACGATGAGTCGCAGCAATCACACGCATGTTGGTGGTCAGCAGTTCCTGTCCCCCAATTCTCTCAAACTGACGTTCCTGCAGAACCCGAAGCAATTTGGATTGGAGTTTGAGAGGCATGTCTCCAATTTCATCCAGAAAAAGTGTCCCGTTTCCAGCCTGTTCAAGTTTTCCTCTTTTGCGTTCAACCGCGCCGGTAAAGGCTCCTTTTTCATGACCGAACAATTCTGATTCAAGCAGTTCAGAAGGAATGGCCGCACAGTTGATCGCCACAAAAGGACCCCTGGAACGATTTGAATGCTGGTGGATGGTTTTCGCGATCAGTTCTTTTCCAGTTCCACTTTCTCCTTGAATAAGCACCGTGAGTTCGGTTGATGCAACACGACCGATCGATTTGAACAATTCCCTCATCTTTTGACCTTGTCCCACAAGGAGTTCTTCTGAACTGCTCTTCAAGTCGGAACTATCGCGTTTCTCGGCATGACGAACCTTGAGCGCCTGCCGGACCAGTTCTTCAATCTGGAGGATATCAAAAGGTTTGGTAACGAATTCGAAAGCGCCGGCCTTCATGGCTTCGATGGTATTGTGCATCGTCCCCTGACCTGTCATGACAATCGTCATCAACTTAGGAAACTGTGTGGATACGTTTTGGGTAAAGCTGATGCCGTCCTGGTCCGGAAGGTTGATATCAACCAATGCCAAACGGATGGGATACTGGTTCAACAAATGATGGGCTTCGCTTGCGTCAGTAGCCAGATGCACACGATAGCCGGATTGAGTCAGAGTCCGTTCGAGTACCCAGCGGATGCTTTTTTCATCATCCAGCACCAGAAGATGCTCTGGATTTTCCTCAGACGAAGATTCAGGAACCGCGGACATAACTCTTGAGTTCATCCTTCAACAACCGAAGGCTGAGCAAGACATCTGATCCATGAACCGGATCATCAGGACCGAATTCTCCCCTGACTGCGTTTCGAACCTCAAGGATGCCACGGGAGGTCAATGTTCTTGCAGCATTATAGTAATAAGCATCGCTACGCACATCGGACCAGGGTGAACGGTCACCGAGGAACTTTGTGGAAAGTCCCTTATCTTGGGTGACTTTGATCAGGATGTCCTCCAGCATCAGCGCATATTCAGCACGGGTGATCCGTCTGTTGGGAAAAAACAGATGCTGCGGATTGGCTTCCAGTCCACGCACCTTGAGTTGGAGCACCAGTTCAATATCAGCACGCAGTGGGTGATCTTCAATATCTGTTGCTTCAGCCATTTTCTCGGTTTGGCTGGTTTTGAATTTTTTTACAGGAGATTTAAATTTTTTCCCGGAGGCATCCATTTTCGCTCCACGCATATAGAGATTTTCCGGTTGAAATTCCTCGATCAGCAGTGCGGATAGATCTGCACGTGAAATTTCTGCAACCAGAGCGACTTCCTTGGCATAAGGACTTCCCGGTTGGGCACGCACGATTTTCTGGACCAGGGTCTGCTGCCGGTCTGCTTCCCGGGTAAAACTCTGATTGAGCTCCAACACCTTTGCATAATGTCCTGATGCGTCTGCAAAAGCCCTGGCGGTCAGATACGCTTCACCCATGTAAAAATTCAGTTCAGGAAGTCGTTTTCGCAATGCAGGTTGATCTTCCACCAACTCCAGGGCTTCCCCATAATGGTCACCAGCCTGCTCCAGCCAATCATCTTCCTTCAATTGGGTTTCGACCTGAACCGCGTCGATTCGGACCCGTATCTGGTGTTCCGGACTTTCCGCATGGATCAAGGATTCTTTCAAAAGATCCCGGGATTCTTCCCGAAGTGCTTCGACCCTTTCCGATTTTCGGCCGGGTTGGCCAGATTGATGTGCTTTCACCAGGGCTTTCCCGGAAAGTGCCGGTGCAAATTCAGGGTTGAGTTCAAGAGCTGAGTCGAACTGTTTTTCTGCTGCATTCCATCGCTTCTGTTTTAACAGGTCCTGGCCTCTTAGAGCATGGTGTGCAGGGGTGTCCAGAGTCCCCTGCCTCTTACGGGGTTCCGGGCTTTTTCCACATCCACTGAAAATCAAAAAAGCCAGCAGTGTTAAAAACAAATTTGAATTATTAAGACCGAAAGGCTTACACAAACTTTGGTTCTTGTTTCTGTTGGATGACATAAGCGCTTCTTTGGCTGAAGTGAAAACCAAAAGTACCGGAAACTAACTGAGTGAATCTTCCGTTTCCGGTGAAGTCAAATCGGGTTACAGCAAACTTTTTGGAGAAAAATCCTCCGCAAGTATTTTACGTTCCCGCATAAACTGGAGGAAATGCAACATTGTTTCCCGCATGCTTTGTTTGTCCTCATCCGTTGGATTGGCATGCTCAACAAACCATTTCATGAAAAAGTCATCGATCATGGAAGTCGTCCACTGATCAAACTTCGTTGAGGGGCTAAAATCCTCAAGGAACAGTTCCAGGTCTTCACGCATCCTATCAGCGCGTTGTTGCGGAAGATTTTCATATTCCTTTTCCAATTCCTGCATCAAATCCTCGGGAAATGGTTCTTGTCCAGAATCTTCAACCTGGGTCTCAGCGTCTTCTTCCACCTCGTTTTTCAGTAATTCAGGATTTTCTGAAGCCTCAGCAATCCACTCCGAATTGCGTTCTTCAAATTCCCTGATTGCATTCGGTAAATCTGCCAGTTTCATCGGGTTCCCCTCTGCCTTGGCGCGGGTTTTCAGAAAAAAGGCGAACAGAAGTGGATTGGACAGATAAGGAATTTCTTCACTATTCTGTAACTGATGTCTGGATGCTTTCGCCAACAATGCCTTGGGAGATTGGGGAACGGCTGAATCCTCCACATCTTCCAAACGCCCCTCGAGTTCCTTTAAAAATTCTGGCGTTAGGAGTCGACTCAGAATTTGTGGTTCCTCTAGGCCCTCTTCAATCAATTCCTTCATCATCTTCTCATCCAGATAAAGGTCGAGGAGCATTGGGTCGAAGGCAAGGTTCGGCAGTGTTTTTAATAATTTTTCAAGCTGGTGGGGAGAGGTGATCTGGGTTGGACTGCGATGGTTCATTAGTTTTTTTCGCTTGACCATCTTCCGGTGCCGTTTGTCTTGACGGCGTTTTTCCATACCCGATTTTTTGGTTTTCCCCTTTTTTTTAGACATGCAAGGTATGAGATCAACTGATTAAGAAAATTAGATAAACAAATTATATTGACAGATTTAAACCTTTAAATCACGAAAAATGATTTAAAAAATTCCACCTTTTATCGCAATGTTTTATTTCTCTGGAACAAGTGCTTCCACCAACCAAGGAAAATTGAAAACCCATAGCTGATCTGTGGAGAATTATTCAACATTGATCTGAGAGACCAACTTCAGAGATGGCAGTAGTTCAGATAATTCTTGAAATTTAAACAAATTGGGAAAATCCCTACAACTCTATTGAAAATTCCAAGTTAAAAAACATTCTGGCTCTTTTTTTTGGGAAGAATTATTTTAGAGATTAATTTCTTCAGAATATCGAAGTATGAACCATTTTGTTTTTTTCAGTTTCCTGATTCTATTGATGCATTCCGGGATTTTCACCACTCATGCATCAGAACCGGATTGGGAAAACCGACTTTTTATCAAAAAAGAATGTATCAGGTGTAATCTCAACAAACATGACCTCCGCAAAGCTCAACTGAACAACGTGATGCTTTCGGAAAGCCTTCTGAACCAGGCGGAACTCCAGGAGGCCAACCTGCAAGGTGCTGATTTGAGTGGAGCCAGTCTCCGAGGAGCACATCTCGAAGGAGCAAACCTCCGAGGAGCTAATTTACGCGGTGCGGATCTCGAAGGAGCGTATCTCAATGGTGCAGACCTGACCATGGCGGAACTTGAAGTAGCCAATCTGCGTTCCTCAGACCTTCGCGCAGTCAAATTGTTGGGGGCAAATCTGCAAGGTGCCGATCTTGGAAGCACCAACCTTAGTGTCTCTGATTTGGCTCTATCAATTCTTAAAGGCGCCAATTTGAAGAATGCAAACCTGCAGTCTGCCAACCTTCGGGGAGCAGATTTGTCAAAGGCTGATTTATCTGGAGCAATTCTCTGCAACACCCAGGTTCCTTCAGGCGAAATTGAATATAGCGGGTGTATTATCCCTCTCTTGCTTGAATCCTTTAACACCAAGGTCCAGGATCAATAATAGTTCTGGATTTTTGCTCTCATCACCAATGATCTTCTCTTGATAGGATTTTGAGAAAAATTCAATGAGGAAGATGGTAGTGTTAAAGAAATGGGTTCTTCATAAATAAACCTTTCATTTTGGCTTAAAGCTCGCATGTTCGCGGATTGGCGAGTTTAAGCGTTTTTCAAAAAATAGATTCTACTTCAATCTATTTTCAACTTTCGAAACATTCTATGCGGTTTCAATCATTTCTCTCCCTGATAACTTATTTGGCAATCGGCATTGTTTCATTGACCGTGTGGACCAAAAAATCTGAAGCCCGAATCGGATGCAGTTATAGAGAGATCAATAATCTTGAAAAAATGGTCTCTGAGGAAACCGCAAAAAAATACATAGAATGGGTATGTGAAGGGAAGAAACCTGATATGCCAGCCAACTTTGGAAGGAGAAAATCCCATGACAAATCGGATCTGTTTTTTGGGGGATCCGGCACAGATTCTTTCCACTTGGAATATGGACCACTTGGAATACTCAGCAGTGACAGCGGAGTTTTGGATGTTTACTATCAGTATCTTTTGAATAACCGCATCGCTCTTGGTAGTGGACTTTACCAACTTGACGGCTCACCTGCTTTTGGAGATCTATTTCTACTAGGAGGATATCATTTTGAGTTTGAAGGCATTGGTGAATTTCTACCTCAACTGCGTTACGGCCCCAATCTTGGGTTTCAAGCAGCTATTCCTTATTCAATGCGATTCGGTTCTTATTTCGCAGGAGCTTACTTTAAAATCAGCAGTGGTATTTCCATTGGTCTGAATGGAGGCTACACATTTTAAGTCCATGACTCGTCACTTTAAGGCACCACACGTGGAGGTAAACTGAAAAATGGCCAACCACAAAGATTATTTAATCCGTTTTCTCCAGGTTTTACGCGAAATCTGCAGCAGAGGAATTGCGCCTACCG
>LUMI01000156.1_pt1 | contig 26559 bp, 17 predicted proteins | sample 729681 | NCBI WGS metagenome assembly LUMI01 (sample SAMN03860267, study PRJNA289734) | marine metagenome | biome: seawater column; feature: ocean; material: water; isolation source: Red Sea water column Station 34 - depth 10m | place: Saudi Arabia: Red Sea | collected 2011-10-15 | depth 10 m
GATCTATCCGGGGTTCGGCACTTCAGGCACTATTCCCCAAGGACCGGGCGACTGAGGAGGGGTGGCTGCATCGGGTGAGTTACAATTGGGAGACCACCACTCTTCTGGCCGGTGTATTTGCCAAAGAAGGCATCACTGCAAGTCATTTGACCAAAAGGAATCAACTCCGTCGCAACGGGAACCTGTTGAAGATCAACGATCCGATTCTGATTCCGTGGGATTGGATGAGCCGTGAACTTCGGATCAGTCAACCCATCCTGAAAAAGCCTCTTGCGTTGAAATACGATGCTTCGGGGAAAGCCTTTGCCGAATACCGCCTGAAAAAGGATGAAACCATTTATTCGTCTGTGGTAATCCGGTTCACCGGCAGGATACTGCATGATGAGGTGGACCAGATGGCAAAGGAGTTGATGAAACTCAACCGGATTTCGAATGCCCGAAGGATTTCAAAAAACCAGAGAATCCGGATTCCACTTAAATGGCTCGCAGAAGAATACTATGCAGGTTCGGAACTGGAAACTTCGTCCTCACCAAATGCCAAGAAAGTTGTTGCCAAACCGAAAAAGCCTAATCCCTTTCACAAAATTCATGTGATCCTGGACGCAGGTCATGGGGGTAGGGATACTGGTGCCATGGCCGGAAGCAAGAAAAAAGGAGACAGGATCTACGAAGATGAGGTGGTCTACGACATCAGCCAGAGGATGGAGGGACTGCTGAAAAAAAAGGGGATGGTCGTCCATAAAACGGTCATCGATCCCAACCAGAGAAAACCGGTTAAAAAACTGAGGATGCGTTTTGACCAGGATGAGTATTTAAACGTCACTCCGCGTTATACCCTCAGAAACGCGCATACAGGAGTGAACATGCGTGTTTTTTTGATCAATCACCTTTATCACAAATTGTTGAAACAGAAGGTTCCAAAGGAAAATATTATATTTATGAGTGTACATGGCGATGCGCTGCACTCTTCTCTGCGGGGAGCCATGGTATATTACCCGGATTCCCGTTTCCGAAAAACCCGTTTCAGGATCAAAGGCCGTGTTTACCAGAAGCGCAGGGAATATGATAGCAGGCTTCAATTTGCCAAAAAGGAAAACAGACGATCCGCCGAATTGAGTCGCTCACTGGGGGGCTCGGTGATCAGTTCTTTCAGGAAATATGGATTGCCGACCCATCGCGGCAGGACGGTTCGGGGGTATTTCTACCGCAGAGGTAAAAAGAGCCTGCCTGCAGTGCTCCGGTACAGCAAGGTGCCGACCTCCATTCTGGTTGAAGTGGCTAACCTGAAAAACCTCAAGGACCGCAGAAGCCTTCTAAAATCACAAACCCGTCAGAAAATGGCCGAAGCCCTGGTCCATTCGATCGGGCAGCATTACCAACAAAACGAGGCACTCATAGCACGGCGCTGATAAAAATATGGCGAAAATCAAAAACGTGGTCTTTGACCTGGGTGGGGTTTTGATCGAATGGGACCCACGCTACCTTTATCGAAAACTGCTGCCGGATGAAAAGGCAGTGGATCATTTTCTCAGGGAAGTGTGCAGTCCGGAATGGAATGTCAGGCAAGACGCCGGGCGTACCATTGCTGAGGCTGAAGACGAACTGATCCATCGTTTTCCCCAAGAAGAAATCCTCATCCGTGCTTATTACGGACGATGGGAGGAAATGCTTGGAGGTCCGATCGAAGAGACGGTCGAAATTTTATCAGAACTCAAAGATAAATCGGTTCCAGTTTATGCTCTCAGTAATTGGTCCGCAGAAACTTATCCAACCGCGGTAGGGCTATATCCATTCCTGAAATGGTTTAACGGGGAAGTGATTTCCGGACAGGTGAAAATGATCAAACCTGATGCTGAAATCTACCTTCATCTTTTAAATTCCTTCAATCTCCAAGCTGAAGAAACCGTCTTCATAGATGACCGACAGGACAATATTGAAGCAGCTGAAAAACTCGGAATAAAAGGCATTCGTTTCACCAGCCCAGGACATCTCAAAGAAGAATTACGGAACCTAGAAATTTTCTAAATCAAGTTGTTCTTTTTTGAAAGTTTTCCTGTTTAAGGAGAATTCCATTATAAGCTTTGACAACTCAATACTAGATCGGCTTGAAAGATGATTCGGTTGTTCGGATTTCATGATTCTTTAAAAAAACCGTATACTTTCATGAAAAATTCTCCGATACCCTTCAAATATGCGCAAACTGGTTGTTTTAATTTGTATTTTTCTGATTATTTCAGGATTATTACTCTCTTTCCCTGAATGGAATTTGTGGTTCGAACATGAAGAACTGCTGGTGCTCTTTCACATCTGGCTTGGGCTGTTTTTTATGGTCATATTCCCGATGTACGCATGGGATCATATCAGGACTCATCGTCATCGGCTTAAAAGTCTGACCCCGGTTTCATTCACTGGAGGAAGTCAACTGATGGCAGGGATTGGTTTGATCCTCTCCGGTCTGATTTTACTGCTTTACAGTTCAGGAGGCCTAAGACTGGCTTCAGACAGTCATGAGATTTTGACCTACGTTTTAATTCTTACCCTGATATTTCACTCCCGAAGTTCAAGGAACTAGTCTCAGTTTCAACAAAAACTTTTTATGGAAACAGAACCTAGAATCATTTTGATGGACACCACCCTGAGAGATGGTGAGCAGACCCAGGGGATCTCCTTTACCCCGGCAGAAAAGACCAATGTGGCTAAGGCTCTTTTGAACAAACTTAGGGTTGACCGTATTGAAATTGCTTCCGCAAGGGTCTCCGAGGGAGAAATGGATGGAGTGATGAGGACGACCTCCTGGGCAGCAGATAAAGGCTTTTTGGAACAGATCGAGGTTTTGGGATTTGTTGATCACAACCGGAGTGTCGACTGGATTTTAGAAGCCGGTGGGAGGGTGATGAATCTGCTCACCAAAGGCAGCGAAAATCATTGCACCAACCAACTGAGGAAAACTCTTGATGAACACCTGAAAGATATCCGGAAAACCCTTAAGTATGCCCATCAGAACAAGGTTAGGGTGAATGTCTACCTGGAGGACTGGTCCAACGGTTACAGGGACTTGCCGGATTATGTTTATGACATGGTTGCCGGTTTGAAGGATGAGGGAGTCGCAAGGATTATGCTTCCTGACACCCTGGGGGTGATGTCACCGGATCAGGTATATCAGAGTATGATGGACATGCAGGAACGCTTTCCATGGGCTGCCTTCGATTTTCATCCGCACAATGACTACGGTCTTGGAGTGGCGAATGCGATGTATGCGGTCAAAGCCGGAATCCGCTGCATCCATTGCACGATGAACTGTCTTGGTGAGAGAGCAGGAAATGCATCACTGGCAGAAATAGCGGTGGTGCTTAAAGATCAGCTCGGGGCAGAGCTATCCATTGATGAGACTCACCTTTCACCGGTCTCCGAAATGGTGGAGAACTTTTCCGGGAAGAGGCTGGCGCGGAATTCCCCCATTGTCGGTGAGGATGTGTTTACCCAGACCAGTGGAATCCATGCGGACGGGGATCGAAAAGGAGGGTTGTACCACAACCCAATCTATCCCGAACGATTTGGTCGAAACCGGAGTTATGCCCTCGGAAAAATGAGTGGTAAAGCCTCCCTGGTGAAAAATCTGGAATTACTGGGGATTCAACTGGTGGAGGAAAATCTGCAGAAAGTTCTTCGAAGAATCGTTGAACTTGGAGATTCGAAGAAAACCATCACCCTCGCCGACCTTCCTTTCATCATAACCGATGTGCTGGAAACCCATGAAGAGCAGCGGATCGAATTACTGAATTGTTCCATATCCAGTGGGTTGAATCTTAAGTCTGTTGCCAGCATCAGGATGATGTTCGATAAAAAGGAACACAACGAAAGTGGAAGCGGAAATGGAGGTTACGATGCCTTCATGAGTGCGGTCAAAAAAATTCTTAAGAAACATCATCTCCAGTGCCCGCAACTGCTGGATTACCAGATTCGAATTCCACGTGGTGGACAGACCGATGCACTGACGGAATCGATCATTACCTGGGACATGAACGGCAAACGGGTTCAGACTGTGGGCATCGACCCAGATCAGGTTATGGCGGCAGTGAACGCAACCTTGAAGATGCTCAACCTTCATCTCATGCAATTGGATCAGATCAACGACAAAAACCTGGTGGAATCGGCTGCCTGAGTCTTCCTGTCCTGAGAATTCCTTTTGCATACCCGTTACGTGTCCAAGAATCCTCCGCCATCACTTTTTTCTGCTCTCGACGGGTTGTCCCTTGAAGGGATTGGGGAGGTGGTTCATTTTCCTCTAACTGCGGATCCTGCAGGATTTCATCATTTGTTGTTGGCAGAATGCGCGCTGAGACAGATTCCGCAGTTAAAGCAAGTGGTATTTATTCTTTCCAATGGATTGCATCCCGATCCAACCAAAAGGAAAAACATACCTGAGGGCGAGATTCGTCTTTCTCTTCTTCGTCAGGCATTGGTGAGTTTCGCGGATCCTGAACTCAGCTATCCAGCTCGACTTGCCATGGATAAGCAAAGTCCTTTAAAGCTCAAGGGAGAAGCATGGGAAATTTCGACCGCAGAGTTTCGCTGGGAACGTCCTGTGCGCTTGGCCGAACACGTGATGAGACTTAAAGAAGGGAAGGGTTTCGAGCACCACCGTGAAAAATCAGCAGAGTCCTCAGAGAAGCAAACTGATGATCGGATTTCAATGCTGATCGGGACTGATTTATTGAATCGAATGTTGGATGGAAAAATTTTTTCCGATGATGACCTGAAAGCTATCGAAGAAGGGGCATTATTGCTGGTTGTTCCTAGGGGGAAAGAAAATCTTCCGGAACTCGTCCAATCTTTGAAAGAACAAAGAGGGATCGTTCTCAGGGTTGGGGTCCTTGACCCAGAATGGTTACCGCAACCCCTGAGGGTTTTGCTGAACCTTTCATCAACAGTCATCCGCCGTTCGGTCCAGGCCGGACAGTCCTTGTTGGGGTTCATGCCGGAATCTGCATCGGACATGATTCAAAGCCGTGGTCTTTACCAGGACGAGAATTTGCCAATGTCCGAAAAGAACTGGCTCGGGCATTGCCAGAAACTTGAGATGGAATTGGAGTTACATGCAAAAAAACTGCTGAGTATGCTGGATGCCCTTCAGAAGATGGGGCAAAAACATACCATCAGTTTTATTGAATCCGGAACGGGAGGGAGAATCGCCGCAGCCTTCACAGCCGTGCCCGGAGCATCAAGGCATTTGAACCAGGTGCTCGTCCCTTACAGCCGGGAGTCTCAGCTCGATCTTCTGGGAACATCCGGCAAACGTCATTCCACCGTGAGTCACGAACGTGCTCAGGCACTTGCCAGAAAATTTCAGCAGAAAACTGGATCTGATTGGGTTTTAGCTGAAACAGGTATGGCAGGACCTCTTTCACCTGAAAGAAGAAGCCGGAAAAATGGAGTATCCTTTCTGGCGCTTGCTGGAAAGAATCCTGTTGATCAAGAGTCTTTCATGAAAACCAAAAAAATCGAAGCCAATCCATTTTTCAGTAAAAAAGAACATCAATTAGAATTTTCTGTTGAGGCATTAAAATGGTTGTTGATTCAGCTTGAGGCTGAAAAATCATGATAAGAATGAGGATCATTTAAAAAACATTCTTCATTTAAATTCGAATAATTTGTCGATTTCATGATAAGAACTGGGTTTGAATATTGCAGAAACTCATTGAAAAGCATAAAATCCATTTAATTCCAGAATACTCCTATGAAGCGTTTCAAAAAAAATAATAACATTTTAAGAAACACAAGTTCTCTGATGAAAAAGATACTATTTTATTTTGTTTTACCCTCAATTTTGTTTGCTTGTACGCCACCACCTGCTCCGGAGCCGCCAAAAAATCTCATTGAAGTAGGAGATCTCGAGGAAATTCCTGAGTTGAGTGCAGAGGATCAAGAGGAAGATCGTGAATGGATTGAGGATTTAGAACAGCGAAAAAATAAGCTTAAGGACCTGGCGTCTCAAGATTCGAAACAAAAAGAAATCGTCGTTGAACAAAAGGAAAAAGTAAGCGCCAGTAAGGTTGCCCTTAAAAAGGAAGTCGATCAAATCCTCAAAAACCGAGCTCAGAAAAAAGCCGAAGAGATTTTTGAAGAACAAATTTCGGGTAAGGTGAAGAAAGATTCAAAAATTTCTGAAGAAGAGATCAAAACATTGATTGCTAGGGCATCTAAAGGAGAGTTGGAAGTTGATGAATTGAAAGATTTGTTAACAAAGAATCTGGGAATAAGTGAAGAAGAAGTTGAAAAGATTATATCTGAGGCAAAATCGAAAGGAGAGGATGTCAAGAAGGTACTGCTTGCAAAAGTTCTGGAAGAAACAACAACGCTTTCTGATGAGGAAGTGAAGCAGGTCGTTGAAAAGGTTCAGGAAGTGGCCTCTGAAACCACGGAGCTTCTGTCTAAAATCGGGAATGCCGCCACAGCAAAAGAAATTAGAAAGATTCTGGAAGATGCTGGTGATATCAGTGAGGAAGCCATCACCAGGATTGTTGAAAAAAATGAGGAAATGCTTGAAGAAGAAAAATCATTCCTCCGAGAGACTATGGCAAAACTCTACGCACGCTTGCAGCGTGATCGGAGATTAAATGTTGAGGAGGCATTCTGCTCCAACATTGAAGGATTGCTGGATCATTTACTGATCGAACCAACCTATTTCGAAACAAATAAGTATGATATTGATTCCTATGTCAGTGCAATGAACCGTAACTACCAATTAATGGAGCCGATTCTCAATGAGTTTCCTGACATCATGCTGCAATTGGAGGGTAATGCAGACTTACGCGGAACCAATGATTACAATAAGGCTCTTGCCGAAAGACGTTGGAGAACCCCAAGCCGTGTTCTAGTAACTCTCTATACCGTTCAGGCGGATATTCCAGTGACAGGAGTAAGCCGTGGCGAAGAATGCCAGCTTGAACGAAAACAAGGTGAGTCTGAAGAGGCATGGTGGATACGAAATCGAAGAACCGATTATATGTTCAGGTTACGATAGGTGAATCAAGGCTTTGGCCAAAACCTCTTGAGATCAACAGAAATTTCAAGCATTATTTTCTGTTTGAATTGACATTGACCAAAATTATGGTTCATCACTTATCCTCGTTGGCTGCGCATTCTGATCCTGGACCCCTGTATTTTAAAAGGACAGGACTCCTCTAAACCTAAAAGAGTTCCATGAAAAATTTACTGAATTTGATTCTGATTCTTGGCTTGGCCTTCATCCTGACTGGTTGTCCTCCCAAGGAAACAACACCGCCTGAAGCTGACGGAGCTTCAATGACTCTGGATGATTTGGATGATGAAGGTGAACTTACCGATGAGCAAAGAGCTGAAGACGAAAATGCAAAGGACTCTGCAGAACAACGAAAAAAACTGATCAAAGAACTCGCGGTCAAAGACTTGGCTGAAAAAAAGGAACTGCTGGTTAAAAAAGAAAAGGTCGAAGAGGCAAAAGAGGAACTGAATCAAGAGATTAGCAAGGTTCTTAAGAAGAGGGCCGAGAAGAAAGCCAAGCGTCTTTTCCAGGAAAAAATTGCTGATAGTATTAAGGGAAGAGGTTGAAAAAATCATCGCCAAAGCCAAAGCAGAAAACAGGAATGTTCAAGAAGCTTTATTGGCAAAAGTCCTTGAAGAAACCACCAATCTTTCCAAAGAAGAAATCGCAAAAGTGGTTAAGGAAACAAAGGATATTGTCCAAGAGACTAAAGAGCTGGCGAAAAAATTGGCCGCTGCAACTTCAGCAGATGAGGTTCGAAAAATCTTGGAAGAAGCGGGAGATGTGAGTCAGGAAGATATTGCTTCGATTGCCAAGAAAGTCGAAGAAGTTGTGGCACAGGAAAAAAGTTTCCTTAGTGAAACGATGGCGAAGCTCTATGCCCGTTTGCAAAGAGACAAGAGACTAGAAATTGACGAAGCTTTTTGCAGGGATATTGAAGGTGTTCTAGACCATCTGCTGATTTCACCGTCATACTTTGACACAGACCGTTCCAACATCGACAAGTATGTCGAAGAAATCAACCGTAACCATCAACTTCTGATGCCGATCTTGTCGGATTACAGCGATGTTTCAATCCAGCTTGAAGGCAATACTGATGTTCGCGCCTCCAATGATTACAACAAAGCGCTGGGAGAAAGGCGCTGGAAGACACCAATTAAACTATTAACCACACTATACACTTTGCAGGGTGATGTCCCGGTATTTGGAGTGAGTCGTGGTGAGGAATGTCAGATGCCCCGAAAATCCGGGGAATCGGTCAGGGACTGGTGGACCCGTAACCGAAGAACCGATTACATGTTTAAACTCCAGTAAATACAATGACTTTTGATGATTTTGTAAGTGCGATACTGCATGGGGGTTTCATTACCCTCAGCATATTTATTCTGTTACTGATTCTCTCAGTTTGTACTTGGGGCATCATTATCAGCAAAATTCTCCAACTTAAAAGGGAAGATAAAAAGAATGCGGCCTTTGTCAAAGCCTTCAATGCAGCAGAAGATATTCTTGAATTCTGCGATACGAACAAACGAAGAGGTTTGGTGGATTATGACCTTGGGATTGTTTTTGAAGAGGTCGTTAACGTTCAGCAAAAATTTGAAAAAGACTACCCCGAGCTCAATTTTGCGGATAGCCAAATGAAAGTCCTCAAGGAGGATTTCGACAACATGGTCAAGCATACGGTGGATCGAGTTTCGAACCAGATGGCTGAACGGCGTGAAACCTTGCTTTCGGTTCTGGCAACCACCTCCAATATTGCTCCTTTTCTCGGAGTTTTGGGAACAGTCGTCGGAATCATCAATGCATTTACGGCGATAGGGAACATGGGTTCCGCAGACCTTTCTGTCGTTGCTCCTGCCATTTCAGAAGCTCTTGTGGCAACTGCCTTAGGAATCTTTGTCGCCATTCCTTCCTCGGCTGCATTCAACATGATCAGTTATTGGACCCAAATCCTCGGGCAAAAGTTTGATCGATTTACCATGATTCTGTTGAATCGAATGCAGTTGGAACTCATCAGCCGTTATAAAAAGACGGAGGAATTCGGAAAATTCTGAGTCCATTCAAGAACAACCTTATATCTCAATTCAATCACTGGAAGGTTGAGCGTTACCTGCAAAATGACCTCGGGGCTTGATTTCTCAAATTCATAATTTTCAAAAAATCATGATGACACGGTTCTTATTCAAGGAGGATATTCATGGGTGGGGGTGATTCGTCAGGAGGCAAAGGGAAAAAGCTCGTTTCAGAAATCAATATCACCCCATTGGTGGATACACTGCTGGTGCTGCTGATCATTTTCATGGTCACGGCTCCTGCGATGACCAGGACCATTGGCATCGACCTTCCCAGCGCTGACGGAGCCCGTGCGGAAAAAATGGAGGTGGATGAAGAAAAGGAATTCCTGGTGGTTGGAATTTCTGTTGATGATCAAATCGTCTTTGAGGAAAAAAACTACTCCCAATCGGATTTCATGAATCAGTTCTCGACGCTTGTTGCAGGGATGGAACCGGAAAAAGTATTCATTCAAGCGGACAAGAACGTGGCCTATGACCGTTTGGTTCAGGTCATGGTTTTTTTACAAAATCAGGGACATGAAAAAATAGGTCTGGTTTTTGAGGATCAATAAGTTTGCAAAAGAATAAACACTTCCGGAAAAACTATTTTACCTATTTTTTAAGGCTCGGGTTGATCATTTCGGGTTCGGTCCACCTTTTGACGGTGGGGACCTTATTCGGAATGAATGTTCTTTTTTTTGAACAACCGAAGGAAGATGAAGAATCCAATGAGTTTGAAATGCTCGAGCAGCAATCGATAGAAATTAATGCTCTATCGGCAGATGAAGTTCGTGCTCTCATTGCGGCACTTGAGGGAAAAACATCCGAAGCAAGTGAGGGAGACTCAATCCCTGCAGGTGGTGAAGAAGTCTCAGAGGATCGGCAAAGTGATGGGGAGGAAGTTCAGGAAGAACAAACGGCTTCCATAGAGTCGGTTGAAACCGAATCTATATCGGAAGTTGTCCAGGATGCCGTTGAGGAACAACCCGCACCAGAGTTATCGGTAGAAAAGGATACTCCTCCTGAGCCGGAACCTGTTCCAGAACCTGAAAAGGTGGTGGAAGCCCCTCAAGAGCCTGAACCGGTTCAGGAAATAACGGAAGTCATCAAACCCGAAGCCAGTGAAGAGTTACAGCAAAAAACTGAAGAGGAACGAAAAAAACGTTTGCTGAAATCGGTGCTTGCTGAAGAGGTTGAAGAAATTGAAGTCCTTTCTGAATCAGAAGAGATAGGCACCGAGCCTGAGACTTTGATTGGTGAAGAGGAACCGCCTCAGATAATTGAGGAGCTTGAGGGTCAACAAGAGTTGCTTTCCAAACCACTTGAAAATCTATTGGATGAAGACGTTGATACAATGGAGTTGGCCGAATTAGACAGTACCTCGAATCAACTCGAGACAGGTGTTAGCTCCACTCTGGAAGAGTTTTCAAATTCGGAAGCCTCCTTATCCAATCTCACCGAATCGGCGTTGAAAGAACTCGACAACCGGTCTTTATTTGACGCACCGGAATTGGAAACCGTTAAAGTTTCCACAAATTCTCTGGATTCCCTCAATCCAGCTGAATCGACCCTTGAGCCTGATACCACGCAATCTCTGAGGGAAAGCACGACGCGTTTAAAACAACAGGTACAATACTCTGAAAAAGAAAGCAGTGTCCTGGACCGGGCTAAACCGGAACGCGAAGAAGATTCGGTCAATGATCCAGTTGAAGAACAGACGATCGTTGCTGTTGTGGAATCACCTGAGACCAGATTTGAAACCAATCGCTCTCTTCAAACGCAAACTGAGGAAAATGTTTCAATGTCGGCGTTGAAATCTACTCAACCTGCTGATGAACCGACGAAAATTCAAACTGCTTCTGAGCTGGTAAAGCTAGAACGTAAGACCTTGAACAGTGAGGTTTCAGTTTCAGAAGATGCAAAGGAAAGTTCTCCAGCTCCTAAGCCAACATTGGTACAAGCCTCAAAACCGAAAGTGAAGCCTGTTCAAGCTGGAGCAAGAAAGACAAGCGAATCCTCAGCACAAGAGTCTGAGAGGTCGAATGTTGAGGGCACTGGAGGCGGGAACGAAATCGTCATTGCCAATCTGGATTTGGAAGATCTGCAAAACCTATCACTTGAAGATCTGAAGGAACTTGAAAAAACCCTTCCGGAAGGCGGAATTTCAGGGAATGTAAATCTGAAGGATGTCCTCGGCAAACTTAAATTTGGAAAGATTGACCTCAAGAAGATTCGTAAACGCGGGAAACTTTCCAAAGAGAAGACCAACAATGCGGTGGAAGTGGTCAGCAAAAATGCTGCATTGTTTGCTGCTGGTAAATCCAAAATCCGCGATAAGATCAAACCGATGAGTTTGTTTCAGTATCGGGAATATCTGATGAAAGTCGACCCAATCCTGAGACAGAAATGGAAAATACCGCTGGAAATTTCTGCAAAACTGGAAGTCCGTGTCAAACTAGTTTTGGACCGAAAAGGAACCATCCTGCAGTATGCCTTTGTTGACATCTCAGGAAACAAGATTTTTGACCAATCGGTGAGGGATCTGCTGAATGAGTTGGATAAACTACTGCCTCTTCCGGAAGAGTTTGAAGGTGCCTTAACTGAAATAGGAATTAATTTTAAACCTAGATGACTGAAATAACCCTTAATAGAGAAAGATAATGAAGATGAAGCTGATTTTAAGTATAGCCTTTAGCATATTGACTGCTTCGATGCTTTACGCATTGGAATTTTATGATGTGTCCCGTCCGGATATTGCCAAGATCAAACTGAATATTTCGGCAAAAAATGAATCTGCATTGAATACACTTCTGATTCAAACCATGGAAAGGCAATTGAAGCATTCTTTGCTCTTTGAGAACGCTTCGGCAGCTGATGCGGAATACCTTCTAGAAATCGAAAAGACCATTGAATCCGGTTCAATAGTTTCGACTCTGAAAAGTTCTGCAGAAAGCGGGTTTGAGCCTCTGGTATTTGGAGTGAAATTCAAAAAACAGGATGAAAGATATATTTCCAGGAAAAGCGCTCAAGTCAGCAATCTGATGCTGAAACAGTTGTTTGGCATCAAGGGATCTTTAGGAAGTCCGATTATTTATTCGACCAATAATGCGTCCGAAACCCAGGTTAAAACCCTCTACCTCAAATACCATGGGGATGACGGGCAAAAGCAGTTGACCTTCAACCTTTTTTCCAATTATGGAGCGAGTTGGGATCCAACCGGGAAAAACATTCTTTACACGGCCATCACAGCCCGAGGAACACGAGTTTTCATGCAGGGATTTCGTCCTCTGAGGGTTAAGAGTGTGGAGGTTTTCTTCGATGAAGGGACAGGCAGTGCGGCTGAATGGGGTTCCACCGGAAGGGTTTTTATTTCAAAATATGTCAACCGCAGCAATACTGACATTTATGAATACTACCTTGATGGTGAAAAAATCTATGGACTGCCGACTCCGAAATTACGTGAATCCGACAGAATCACAAAAAATTCAGCCATCGAAACGGAACCTGCTCTTTCTCCGGATGGCAGATACCTGGCTTTAATTTCTGACCGAACAGGTTCTCCTCAGGTCTATGTCCGTGATATGCAGCGCAAAAAACTGACGCGTATCACAGAAAACGGAAACTATAACGTTTCTCCTTCCTGGTCTCCTGATGGGAAATTCATTGCTTATGCAAGTAGAAGGAGTGGTGTTTCCTCGATTTACAGGATTGATCCGAAATCCAAGGAAGAAAACAGGGTAACTCCCAAGAATATGAATGCGGAAAGTCCAACCTGGTCTCCTGATGGTTCAATGATCGCCTTTTCAGGTAAAAAAGGAGGAGATTGGAAAATCTATTATTCCCTATCTTCCGGCGGACAGGCGGTTCGTCTCACTAATTCCAAAGCGGGGCTTCAGGAAACCATGCCTTCCTGGGGTCCTTCTCTACGCTAATCGCTAAGGAGTTTTCCAGTGTTTGGAACCAAAAAGTTTATTTACTGCAGTCTGTTTCTCGGGTTGATTTATCCCTTCTCTTTATTCGGTCAATCCGCCGACCAGGTGAAACAACTCCAGAAAGCTCTCATCAAAATGCAGCTTGAAATGGAGGAGTACCAGGGCGAATTGCAGGATCAGTTTTCTGAGCAGAGACAGTTATTGGAGCAGGCACAATCGGAAATTGAAAGATTGAGCCGGGAGAATAAGGAACTTCAGGAAAAAGTTTTTTCTTTAGAAACAGAGCAAGCAGTTTCAAAGCAGTCCCTCAATGAATTAAGTGCTTCAAGCAGTACCGCACAATTTGACGAATTGAGTCTGCTGGTCAGTTCGTTGATGCTTGCGGAATTCGGAGATTCGTCGAGTCTCGAAGAACAACTTCTCGAAATGCTCAATGAGGGGAGCAACCTGCCTGCGGATCAACTGATCTTGATGTTAGCGGAATCGCACAAAAGACGAGGTGCACTGGAAGAGAGTCTCGGATTTTACGGACTCATGATTTCTGATTACCCCGAAAGCGATTTTCTTAACAAAGCCATTTTTGAAGCCAGTGAACTTTTAGGGCAACTCGATCAAAGCGATCAGCAAATGGCTCTTCTGGAATCCCTCTCTGAAAGCAAAGGGGAATATGGAGAAAAAGCCAGGGAAAAACTGGCATCCCTGTCCAACTGACCTCGTTCTTCATCTCTTCTGTTGCCGGTTTCGTATTAGAAATATTGTAAATTTTGATGGTTTGAAACTTTTGTAATGAAAGAAGTGATTTCAAAAAAAGAAATGGGAGTCTCACGTTATTCATCCTTCATCCTGGGATTGCTTTTTTTAGTGATTCAGGGATGCGCCGGAGTTGGTCCTGACCTAGAAAAAGCAAAAGAGCAGAATACAGAACAGGCTTATCTAGCATTCATTGAAAAATACCAGGATCAGTCTGCTGCTAGTGAACAGATCAAGGAAGCACGCAAAGCGATCATCCTTATCAAATTCACCGAAGCCAAAAAGAAGAACACTTTGGAAGGTTACGATTTGTTTGTGGATCTCTACAACAAAGACCCTCTTGCCGAGCAGCAACTTCTTCAAGCAAATCAATTGAGCGAAACGTTGATTTTCGAACAATGCAGGATCAATAAGGATCCAAAAGATTTTCGAAAATACGTTGCAAGGTTTACAGAAAATCCACCCGTTCCTGAAAACCTTGTGACTGTCAAAAACTGGCTCCGATTCCATGACATCAATCAGGCAAAAAAACAGGATTCCCTGATCACCTATTCCACTTTTCTTTCAAATTATCTCAATGATGAAAATGCGAAAGATGATCTCAAGTGGGTCCGTAAAAGAGTACGGGAACTTCAATTTGCAAGTGCCCGAAAAAGCGGTACGAGGTCTTCATATCAGAATTTTGTTCTCAAACATCGCAATGATCGTGAAGCCGCAGAAATGGTTTCTTTTGCAAATCGGGAAATCATTCGCTTGGACTATGAAAAGGCAGAATCTGATTCAACTCGAAAGGCATACGAACGTTTTGTCAAAAAATACAAGAAGAATTCGGATGCAAAAAAATATGTTTCAAACATAGAAGTCGAACTGCACGATCTGGATTTTAAATCGGCAACCAAAGTTGGTTCCATGGAGGAATACCAGAACTACCTTGGCAAATACGAAGAGCAGTCTCGCTTTTCAGAACAGGTCGAATTCATCCGATCTCTGATGAGCAGCCAGCAGGATTTGTTTTATTATGAAAATGGGAAAAAGAAGTACGTCGGCAAGACCAAGAAGGGTCAATTTCATGGACAAGGAGTTTTTTACAACAAAGAAGGTAAAGTTGTTTATGCGGGAGATTTCGTAGATGGGAAACGTGAAGGTCCCGGTCGACTTTTCTGGGACTCGGGGAAATTGCGTTATCAGGGAAATTTCAAAGCCGGTCTGTTTTCCGGAGAAGGAAACCTTCACCACCAAGATGGAAGCCTCAGGCTAACGGGGTCCTGGTCCAAGGGTCAACCAGAGGGTTTGATGGTTGTCTATGATCCTTCAGGAAAAGTGATTTATGAAGGAACTTTGAAAACTGGAAACTGGAATTACGATGGTTCAGGGACCCTCTTCAGTGACAAACAATTGGCGGTTTATCAGGGTGATTTCAAAAACGGCCAGTTTTCCGGAACGGGCAAACAATTCAACGAGAATGGTGTTTTGCTCTATGAGGGACTATTCCGTGATGGACTTTATCACGGGGAAGGAACCTTATTTCGCGGGAACGGTTCAAAATACATTTCCGGGAATTGGGTTTTTGGAAAACCACATGGTCCGGTTCAATTTTATTTTCCAGATAATGGCCTTCTCCAATATGAAGGTGGGTTGAAAAAAATGGACGATGGAAGCTTTGTCTTTCAGGGGCAGGGGACCCTTTATAACCAGACTGGTCAATCGGTCTACCAGGGTTTATGGGAAGACGGAACCCGTTCCGGAAATGGGACCGCATGGCTTGAAGATGGTTCGATCTACTCTGGAAATTGGGTTGATGATTACCCGGATGGAAAGGGTACCTACCTTTTTCCGGATGGGACTGAATACGAGGGAGGATTCATCCGTGGAAAAAAACATGGCCAAGGAACCTTCAAAGAAGCCGACGGATTCGTCAGTTATGATGGTGAATGGAAGGATGGTCAAAGGTTTGGAAAAGGGCGGGTCAACAAACGTGACAGTTCGAGCTACGATGGAGATTGGTTGGATGGTAAGCCTCATGGCAACGGAATGTTTACCTATCCTGATGGACGGGTTTACACTGGAACCATGAAACAAGGTCTTCGACAAGGATTAGGTGAATTACGGCGCAGTGACGGAAGCATCGCCTACGAAGGAGAATGGGACAGGAACCTGAGGCACGGCAAAGGAAAAGCATATTCTGCTTCCGGACTCATCAAATTTGATGGGGACTTTTACGAAGGATATCAAAGTGGAACAGGAAGCGAGTATCGGGATGACGGAACACTTTATTATCAGGGAAGTTGGAAACAAAATCTGAAAGATGGCCAGGGAAAGATCTATTCCAATGCCGGTGACATTATTTTTGAAGGAAATTTCAAAGCTGGTCAACCCGATGGTCAAGGCCAGGAGTTCCGTGAAAATGGAACACCTGTTTATTCAGGTGGATTCGTAAAGGGACTGCGTGAGGGCAGTGGGAAACTTTATGGAATGAACGGAGTTTTGATTTATGAGGGGCAATTTAAAGCCAATCGGCGTCATGGTTCCGGGAAGGCATTCCACGAGAACGGGAAGATTGCCTTTGATGGAAACTGGAATACCAATCAAAAATCCGGCCCTGGGGATCTCTTCGACGAAAATGGAGTTCTCATTTTTCAGGGGAGCTTTGTCGAAGATCTTCCTGAAGGTTCGGGTAAGGAATTTCGAAAAGACGGATCTCTGCTCTTTGAAGGTTCCTTTCTTCAGGGAACACGACATGATTCAGGAAAAATCTATTTCCCTGATGGAACGGTGCAATATGATGGTGAATTTTTCGAAGGTGCCCAACATGGAATCGGAAAAGAGTACCGTCCTGATGGAACTCTGATTTATGAAGGAAACTGGTCAAATGGAAGAAGGGATGGGAATGGGAAACTGCTTTCTCAAGAAGGAGTGAAGCGTTTTGAAGGACTGTTTGCAAAGGGTCTGATCGAAGGAAAAGGGAGTGAATTCCGCGAAGATGGGTCCCTTATGTACCAGGGAGATTTTCTCAAGGGTCAACGACATGGCAAAGGACGCTATTTCCTTCCGGGCAACATCCTCATTTATGATGGAGATTTTGCTGAAAATACACGACATGGTAATGGAACTGAATTCAGGGAAGATGGTTCGAAGGTCTACCAGGGAAATTTTAAATTCAGTTCCAGACATGGCAAAGGGAAGATTTTTTCGGCAGACGAGAAAGTGCTTTTTGATGGAATTTTTGAAGAAGGAAAGCCTGATGGCAAAGGGAAAGAATATCGTTTCGATGGTTCCCTGGCATTTGAAGGTGAGTTTGTGAAAGGAGAGAGAACAGGGCGTGGATTGGTTTTTGGAACTAATGGCAGCAAACTTTTCGATGGAAATTTTATCAAAGGAAGTCGCGAGGGTGATGGAACAGAATACCGCGAAAATGGAGACATTCTTTTCAGCGGGTCATTTCTCAAAGATCAACGCCATGGTATAGGAAGCATCTACGGACCTGATGAAGCCATTGTCTTCAAAGGAAACTTCGACCAGGGAAAGCCACAAGGCGCTGGGCAGGAATTTCGTGACGATGGGACAAAGGTTTATGACGGAAATTTCGTGGAAGGCCAAAGACAGGGGCAGGGGAAACTGTTTTCGATGCGTGGAGAGTTGATCTTTGAAGGAGAGTTCCTTGCCAACCTCAGGGAAGGTCAGGGGATTGAGTACAACGAAGACGGATTCAAACTTTATGAGGGAGCCTGGGAAAAAGACCTCCGTGAAGGTCAGGGAGAACTTTACGATTCCCAGCAGAGACTCGTTTTCGCGGGTCTCTTTATCAAGGGTGAACCGAGTGGACAGGGAAAGGAATTTCGTAAAGACGGCGGAGTGCTTTACGAAGGAGACTACGAAAATAAAAAAAGACACGGTCAGGGAACCCTCTATTTCAGTTCCGGAGAGATTCTTTATCAGGGCACCTTTGCCGAAAACCTCAAATCCGGTGAAGGAAAAGAATATCGCAAAGACGGAAGTATCATCTACGAGGGGTTTTGGAAGGAAGACAAACGCCACGGAGAAGGAAAAATCCTCAGTAAAGAAGGAACTCTGGTTTATCAGGGAGGCTTCGAGTCCGGGAAACCGCATGGAAGCGGAACCGAATTCCGTAAAGATGGTCAGAAATTCTATCAGGGCAATTGGCAGGCGGGCTTAAAGCACGGTAATGGGAAAACCTTTGGTCCCAAAGGGAATCTGGTTTATGAAGGAGGATTCCAGCAGGGCAAACCTCATGGACAGGGACAGGAATACCGTGGAGAAAAAGTACTTTTCTATCAGGGGGAGTGGAAAAACGGAAAGAAAGATGGCTCGGGGAAACTGTATTTTCCTGACGGGAAAGTTGCCTATGAGGGGCAATTTGTCAGCAACCAGCGAGAAGGAAACGGCAAGGAATTCCGAAAATCCGGAACAGTGTATTACGAAGGAAGCTGGCAAAAAGGAAAGAAGAACGGGCCGGGAACTCTATTTAACAGTGATGGACAGAAAGCTTTTTCCGGAGTGTTCGTCAAAGGGAAACGTGATGGACAGGGCAAGGAATACCGAAAAGACGGAAGCCTGTATTATGCCGGAGAATGGAGAGAAGAAATCAAACACGGACAGGGTGCGATATACAACAAGAAAGAACAGCTGGTTTATACGGGTCAATTTCGAGAAGGAAAACGTCATGGTAAAGGAAAACAATACCGTGAAGATGGAACCCTCTATTATGACGGACTCTGGAGAAACAATAAGAAACATGGTGAAGGCTCTCTTTTTGCCAAAAATGGTGAACAAGTTTTCACAGGAAATTTCAGGGATGGAAGGAGAGTTGATATCTGAATCCAAATAATCCTTCCTCTCATTTTTTCATAGATGTCTTTCCTGACTCCTCTTTCCTCTCGAGAAGATTTCTTGCTTTGCTGTCAAAAAAAGGAATCAATGAACCATCCTGAATTGAAAACATTCACTGATCATTTCATCTGATGATTAAAGAATATCTCCGAAGAAAGACCCGGACCGTGATGGTGGGAAAGGTTGGAGTGGGCTCGGCTGAACCCGTCCGCATTCAATCGATGTTGACTTCGGAAACCACGGACCTTGATTCCGTGATGCTCGAAATTCAGGCCCTGCATCGTGCTTCCTGTGAAATGATCCGCATCACCATCCCCAACCGCAAAGCATTGGATGCGATTCCGGAAGTGCGCAGAAGGATGTCTGAGGAAGGAATTGAACGTCCCTTGATCGCAGATATCCACTTCAATCCCCAGTTGGCTGTCGATAGTTGTGAGTTTTTCGAAAAAGTCCGTATCAATCCTGGCAATTATGCTGACCGGAAGAAATTTGAAATCCGGGAATACAGCGATCTTCAATATGCCGAAGAGTTGGAAAGGATCGAGGAAACTCTTTTGCCCCTGGTTAAAAATCTGAAAACTTATCAACGTTGTTTGAGGATTGGGACCAATCATGGTTCCCTTTCTGACCGTGTCATGAACCGATTCGGAGATTCTCCCGAAGGCATGGTTCAATCGGCTTTGGAATTTTTGAGGATTTTTGAAAAACATGACTTTTATCACACGATTCTCTCGATGAAATCTTCCAATCCTCTGGTGATGAAGGAAGCCTATCGTTTGTTGGTGATGAGGATGGAAGAGGAATCGATGGATTATCCCCTTCATCTTGGGGTGACTGAAGCGGGGAATGGTTCGGAAGGCCGAATCAAAAGTGCGGTCGGAATTGGCGGATTGCTCTGCCAGGGACTTGGCGACACGATCCGGGTCTCCTTAACAGAACCGGCAGAGAATGAAATTCCAGCTGCCAAAGCCATCCTTGGAGGAGTAGAAAAACTGATCGAAAGGATTTCAACGGATTTAGGAGAGAATGAAAGATTTGAGGGAAAAACAGCTTCCGAAACAACGATATCACCCAATCAGAATCAATCCACCTTAAGGATTCAATCTGGGAAAACATCTGGGAGGGGTATCCTGATGAAACCCTCAGGATGCAAGATCGGAGACCGGGAAACCTTTAAATTACTTTCTTGGAAAACCGATACAGAGTTTACAGATCCCAAAAAAGTTTTTGACGCAAAACTCGATCGGTCAGACGGGGAACAAGTTCTTCTTCTCAATGAGCAGGAAATCGAGACCGGATTGGATAAAACCCTCCTGGATCATTTGAAATCGAAGCTCCTGGTTCTGGAAGTCAGCAACCCTCTCTATACGATCCGGAATCTGAATCAAAGGCTTGAAGGCAAAGCTAAACCGGCTGCGATTGGATTTCAACTGCCTATCATCGAATCCATGGAGGATCACCTCGGACTTGCAGCGGAATTGGGAGAACTGATCAGTTCCAGGGAACTGCATGCCCTGATCTGCCGGGATGGTGATCCCGAGTCGCTTTCGGCACGGTTTGCCCAGAACCTGATGCAGGCGACCAGGGTTCGAATGTTTCAGGCAGATTTCATTTCCTGCCCTTCCTGCGGCAGGACCTTCTTCGACCTTCAACAAACCACGGAACAGATTAAGCGTAAAACAGCACACCTGACGGGAGTCAAAATTGCCGTCATGGGTTGTGTGGTTAATGGGCCCGGAGAAATGGCCGATGCGGATTACGGATACGTGGGCGCTGGTCCTGGCAAGATCCATCTCTATCGTGGACAGCAATGCGTGCAGCGCAACATCCCGAGTCATGATGCAGTCGACAAACTCATCGATTTGATCCGGAGTGAAGGCAGATGGATCGAACCGGTCGAAGCATCAGCAGCCTAGGACCTTATTTTTCACTCCCACGCTGTTCTTTTCCTTCCGCCTGCATTATGCTGGCAATTCCGATTTTTCCAACTAATTGAGAGAGTTTGAATCCATTATGCCTGTTGCCAATCAACTGCGTGAATCGATGAAACGTTCCTCCTGGATCCGGGAGATGTTCGAAGAAGGTGCACGCCTCAAAGCGATTCATGGTGAAGACCAGGTCCATGACTTCAGTTTAGGAAATCCGATCCTCGAACCTCCTCAACAGGTTCACCGGCAATTGCAGGAAATCCTCGGTAATCCCACTCCCGGTATGCACCGATACATGCCGAATGCCGGCTTTGAGCGAACCCGGGCTTATGTGGCAGAGGAACTGAACAAGGAAACCGGACTGAATTTCCAGGCCCAGGATACGGTGATGTGTGTCGGGGCCGGGGGTGGACTGAATGTGGTGATGAAAGCCCTGCTTGATCCCGGAGATGAAGTGCTCACTCCTTCCCCTTTTTTTGTGGAATACGGAGCCTATGCGTCCAATCACGGAGGGGTACTGAAAACCGTGAAGACCACCGACGCCTTTCAGCTCGACCTGGAAGCATTTGATGCGGCACTGAATCCGAAGACAAAAATCGTCATCATCAATACCCCGAACAATCCTACCGGAGTGATTTATCCTCAACAGTCCCTGGATGAGCTGGGGGTATTGATCCGGGAAAAAGAAAAGGAATTTGGACATCCCATCATACTCGTAGCAGATGACATTTACCGAAGGCTGGTTTTCGATGGACTGACCAGCGGGGATGTGTTGTTGAGTCATCCGCATTCGATCCGCGTCCATTCCCACTCCAAGGATTTGGGACTTCCGGGTGAACGGATTGGTTTCATTGCGGTTCACCCCGGTATCCCCGAACGGGAAACCATCTGTCAGGGATTGGTTCTGGCAAACCGGATTCTCGGTTTCGTCAATGCTCCTGCCCTGATGCAGCAGATTCTGCCATCGATGGGTCAGGCAACCGTGGATGTTTCAATCTACCAGAAATTGCGCGACCGTTTCTATGAAATGCTCACCGGTTTGGGTTTTGAAGTGGTGCTTCCCCAGGGGGCATTTTATCTGTTTCCCAAATCCCCGGAAGCCGATGATGTGGCTTTCGTACGCAGGGCTCAGCAGGAAAGGATCCTCTTGGTACCAGGGTCGGGTTTCGGCGGGCCTGGGCATTTCCGGATCTCGATCTGCTGCAGTGAGGAGGACATCGAACGATCAAGACCTGGTTTCGAGAAACTCGCGGCCCACTATGGTCTCAGAAAATGAAACTGAGGAATATTTAGTCTAGGATTGCATTGTCACTTCAACAGATCCTTGGCCAGGAAAAGGCCATTCGTTTGATACGAAAAGCAATCAGCCATGAAAGAATTCCGCATGCCTGGCTGTTCAGCGGAATGGCACATATCGGCAAGTACAAAACCGCGCTGGCCCTCGCACAAACTTTAAACTGTCTCGAAAATGGAGACGACGCCTGCGGACATTGTGATTTTTGCCGTCAGATCGAGCATGAGCATTTCCCGGATTTCAGGGTGGTCCGGCCTGAGGGAAAAAATATCCGTATTGCTCAGGTCCGGGATGCGTTGGACTGGCTGCATTTACGTCCTGACCGGGCGAAGTACAGGGTGTTGATTTTTGAGGATGCCGATCAGTTCAATCGTGAATCCGCGAATGCATTTCTGAAAACCCTTGAAGAACCACCTCCCGACACCCTGATTATTCTGATCAATCTCAACCCCCAGAATCTCCTGGAGACGATTGTTTCGCGCTGCCAGCATATCCGCTTCCGTCCGCTCTCGAGAGAGATGGTGCTTGAGATTCTGCGTGCCGAGACCGAGTTGAGCGAGGACCAGCTCGAGCTGCTGGTTTCCTTCGGTGCTGGAGGGGCCCGCAGTGATCTTGCATTGCAGGTAGAGCTCATGCAGAATATCCAGGATTCGGTGATCGGTTCCCTGACGGACCTCTCGGCTCAGTGCATGGAGTCGATGCTTCAGAGAACCAACGATTGGGCCAAATCAAAAAATGAGGAATGGCGGCTGGTTCTGGATGTGCTGGAAAACTGGTTCCGGGATCTGGCCTGGATTAAGCATCATCTTCCGCATCAGGATCTGTTTCATGCTCAAAAAAAACAGGAACTGGAACAGTGCTCCAAACGTTTCCGCCTCGAGGATGTTTACCAGTTCAGTAAAGATCTGGCGGAAACAAGAAAAAACATTGAACTCAATGCCAACCGGACTTTAGCCCTGGAAAGCCTGTGGATCCGACTCAAACATTATTCCACTGTATGAAACGCCTTGTTCTGCTGGTACTCCTGACGGTTTTTCTGGGGAGCCCGATGGTTCATTCCAGGCAGCCTACACCGGCGGAAATGGAGGCAATCAGTAAAGAGACCCGTCTGGTTTTTGAAAGCTTTCTCCAACTCTGGCAGGAAGAACGTTATTTCGAAATGTACGATTATGGGAAAAAGCAGTCCAGGGAGATCCTTTCCCTGGAGGAATTTGCCACACGTATGGTCGAACTCGACTGGGTCCCAGTTGGGTTGTCTCCGGAAAAACCTTCGGAAATCTCCTATCGTTACCGCACCCTGCTTTATATGAATGCCAACATTGTTTTCAGGCACAAAAGTTTTTATGACCTGCAGTTCACCAAACCCAAAGCCTTCTTACTCCAAAAAGAGGAAGGGGCCTGGAAATTCGATCTGATTCAGATGATCCGTTCCCCCTACTATTCTCCTGAAAATTCCTGAACGGTTCTTCTCTTTTAAAGTTAGGGAATAGGGTGTTTTCTTAAAACCATCAGAATCTATATATTAGGCAGGTCTCTAAAAGTCTCTGAAAATTGGGCATTACCTCTCATCCTTTGAAAGTTTGATCCTCCCAGTTTATTTTAATCGAAGTGCCGAATCGGCCATCGAATCAAAAACAATAAAAGTTTGATATGAGTGAAGGGGAGGTAAGCCTGATTGGGACTCTGGAAAGGGTCGTTTTCAGCAATCCTGAAAACGGTTTTCTGATTGGCACCTTTCTCGAGGAAAATACGGTTTCTCCAATTACCATCAAGGGCGTCGTTTTCGAAGTTCAGGACCAGCAGAAGCTTCACCTGAAGGGAAATTGGGAAAATCATCCACAATACGGAAAACAATTCGCAGTCCGTGAGTACATGACTGTTGAGCCCAATACCCGTGAAGGGATTGAGCGATATCTTGCATCAGGTGTTTTCCCTGGAATTGGTCCCAAAACCGCTGAAAGGATTTACCAGAAATTTGGTGAGAAAACCTTTGAGATCCTCGATCAGGATCCTGAACAACTGCTCAAAATCAAACGTTTCACCCGTAAACAACTCCAAGCTGTCAAAGAAGGCCGGGAGGATCAACAGGGTTTCCGGGAAGTGATGACCTTCCTCCATGGCTTGGGAATAAGCCAGGCATTCGCGGCCAGAATTTACGCAGCCTTCGGGATGAACAGCATCCCTCTTGTTAAAAGTAATCCTTACCAATTGACCGAGGTCAACGGAATCGGTTTTGTCAGTGCGGATGTTTATGCGCGTAGGCTTGGATTTGGTGAAAATTCCCCGGAACGTGCTTCCTGCGCCCTGACCTATATGTTGGAGCAACAAGCTCAAAACGGACACACCTGCTTCCCCCGTCAAGAATTGATCGAAAAAACCGTCGAAGAGCTTCATATCAAGCAGGAAGTGGTTGAGGATGCATTGGAGGTTTTGACCGAAGAAAGGCTGGTGAAAGTCCTTGAACCGGCAAAAAACTCAGCTTTCGGTTCTGAAATGCTGGCCCGGCCACGATTTTATTTTGCCGAGCAGAGGATTGTCGAAAACTTTCAGCGTCTGATCGATAGTGAAGCGTTCACCAAGTTTGATGCAGAAAGAGATTTGATCGCTTCCCAGGAAAACAGGCTTGGAATTGAGCTCGATGCCGTTCAGTTAGAGGCCATTCATGCGGCTTTGCAGAACAAGGTTTTGATCATCACCGGTGGACCGGGAACGGGAAAAACCACCCTTGTACGTTTCATCCTTGGATTGATGAGCCGCCGAATCCCCTCCGTTGCTTTGGCGGCACCCACCGGTCGTGCCGCAAAACGGTTGACAGAAACCACTTCCTACCAGGCTTCTACGATTCATCGATTGTTGGAAGCAGACAACATGGGTTTTCAACGCAACCGGGACCAACCCCTTGAATCGGAACTTTTGATCATTGATGAAAGTTCGATGATTGATACGTTGCTGATGGACGCCCTGCTGGATGCGATTTCTTCATCGGCAAGGCTCGTCCTGGTAGGAGATGTGGATCAACTTCCTTCGGTGGGTCCGGGGATGGTACTGCGAGATCTAATCGAAAGCGAGTTGGTTGCTGTGGTGAGGCTGGAGCGCATCTTCAGGCAGGCGGAAGACAGCCTGATCACGAGCAATGCCCACCATGTCCGTTTGGGCCGTTTGCCCGAGTTACCGAGGGGTGAAACGACGGAGAAACTCAAAGATTTTTATTTCATCCGGGAATCAGACCCGGAACAGATCGTGGAAAAGGTGACGCGGATGGTTTCGAAGAATATCCCGGAACGTTTCGGATTCGATCCTTTTCAGGATATTCAGGTGCTGACCCCGATGCATCGAGGCGTTACCGGTTCCATCAACCTGAACCGCAGCCTGCAGTCTGTGCTTAATCCCGATGGGACTGGATTCGAACATCGTGAACAGTGGTTCAAAACCGGAGACAAGTTGATGCAGCAGCAGAATGATTATGATAAGCAGGTTTTCAATGGGGACACCGGAAGGATCGTTTTTTGTGATCCAAAATCAAGGGAAATCCATGTTACATTTGATCAGGGTACAGTGCGTTACACCGCCAAGGAAATCGACCAGCTCGCCCTGGCTTACGCGATTTCGGTTCATAAATCCCAGGGGAGTGAGTACCCTGCCCTGATCCTCCCATTGACCACCCACCATTACATGATGCTTCAACGGAATTTGCTTTACACCGCACTGACCCGGGGAAAACAATTGGTGATCCTGATCGGAATGGAAAAGGCAGTGGCGATGGCCGTAAAAAATGAAGAAGCAAGAACCCGTCATACCTCCCTGCCGCGTCACTTCAGGGAAATGAAAGAACTGATGGCGCTATAAACCATGCAGAAGTTTAAAATGGTGAATCACTCAAAAATAATTGAATTACTGGATATGAAGTATTGGGGATTCTGGTTAACTATGTTTTACATCATGGTTCTTCCCACCGGGGTTCTTGCAGAGGTTGGAGTCGAGTCACGCAAGATCGTGTTGGGTACCCACCAACCCCTGAGCGGGCCGATGAAAAACTATGCTCAAATCGGGCGGGGTGCTTCGATCTATTTCCAGTATCTTAACGACCAGGGGGGAATTCATGGAAGGCTTCTGTTTCTCCTTCAACGGGATGACCGGTTCAAGCCCCAACGAACTTTGAAGCTGGTGGAAGAACTGGTCATGAAAGACCGGGTCTTTGCCTTGTTTTCCGGAATCGGCACCGAAACTTCGGAATCTGCGATGCCTTTGCTCAAGTCCCAAGGGGTTCCTCATTTTTTCATCGGTTCCAATGCGCGAAGCATCTCGGAGCCTCCAAGACATGGAATTTTCTCAATGTTACCGACACCGGAAGTCGAGGCGAGGGTTCTTGGACAATATGTCAACTCCAACCATCCTGGAGAAAAGGTGATCCTCTGGTTTCGGGATGAACCCGAATATAAAGCTGCATCCAAGGAAATTGCTCAAAAACTCCAGAGCAATCCGCTTCAGTTTCTGCCCAGTAAAGCAGGATCCAGCCAGTTTAAAGCAGAGTGGGATGCGATCCGGGCTGGGAATCCGAGAGCGGTCATCGCCCTTGGACCATACGCTCCCCTGATCAAGTTTCTGAGAGCTGCAGATGTTTCCGGAATGCCGATCTACACCGGGAATGCCCTGGCCGACAGCAGTTTGTGGCGTATGCTGGCTTCCAGGATCATCAACCGCCTCAGGGTTTTGACAAGCTTCCCTTTGC
>LUMI01000221.1_pt1 | contig 25825 bp, 23 predicted proteins | sample 729681 | NCBI WGS metagenome assembly LUMI01 (sample SAMN03860267, study PRJNA289734) | marine metagenome | biome: seawater column; feature: ocean; material: water; isolation source: Red Sea water column Station 34 - depth 10m | place: Saudi Arabia: Red Sea | collected 2011-10-15 | depth 10 m
ATCAGATAGTTTAGCCTTAACATTTCTTGTTAAGTGCATGTCTTTAGAAACAAAAATTGATTATTTGTACTGTCATGTAGATCATAAATTAAGAAGCGAATCATCTAAAGAGGCAAGTAAAACAAAAAAATTGCTTAAAGATCATGGAATTAATTTACATATTTTAAAATGGGCAGGAAAAAAAAAGATTTCAAATATTCAAGAACAAGCAAGACTAAATAGATACAACCTATTATTTAAAGAAAGTGAAAAAAGAAATATTGATACAATCTTAACTGCACATCATCTTGATGATTTATATGAAAATTTTTTTATACGATTGTTAAGGGGGTCTGGACTAAAGGGTCTTATTTCATTTAAAAATAAAGTTTCAAGAATAAATAAAAATAAAAATATACTAATTTTAAGACCACTTTTAAATATTTCTAAAAAAGATCTAATGTATGTATCAAAAAACACATTTGGTAGTTTTGTTAATGACCCTAGTAACAATAACGAGAAATTTTTAAGAATTCATGTCAGAAAAATTATAAACAAATTATTTTCAAATAAAGAAAACAATTTGAATATTGGATTAGCCTTATCAAATTTATATAGAAGCAATGAAGCAATAGAATATTATGTAAAAAAAAACATACAAATGAATGTTAAATCAAGATTTGGAAATAAAGTAATAATTAGCGATAATTTTTTTAATCATCCAGATGAGGTTGTGTTTAGATCGTTAAATATAGTTTTAAATAATTTTTCAAAAAAAACTAAACTTACTAGAGGAAGTAAGATTATTAATTTGTGTAAAAGCTACAGAAAATCTGAAAAATATTTTAAAACGTCCTACTTACCATAGGACTTTACAACATGTTTAAAAACCCACAAAACTCAATGTCCCAGAAAAATACTATTATATTCTCAGAATTTTTATCTGAAGTTGATAATGGTCGGGTGGTTCAAGTAGAGATACAAGGAAAAAATATTAAAGGTGTTTTGTCAAATGGTCAGCAATTCAACACCTATGCTCCAGATGATCCAAACTTAATTCAAAAACTCAGTGACAGAGGTGTAAGCATTTCAGCAAGTCCGTTAGATGAAAAAATGCCTTCACTTCTCGGAATATTGCTTTCATGGTTCCCAATGTTGCTTTTAATAGCAGTCTGGATTTTTTTTATGAGACAGATGCAAGGTGGAAAAGGTGGGGCAATGGGCTTTGGAAGATCAAAAGCAAAAATGATGAACGAGGTAAAGGGAAAAGTAACATTCAATGATGTTGCAGGAGTTGAGGAAGCAAAAGAAGAAGTTGAAGAAGTTGTAGAATTTTTAAAAGATCCAAGAAAATTTAGTAGATTAGGTGGGAAGATACCTAGGGGGTGTTTATTAGTAGGTCCTCCAGGTACAGGTAAAACTTTATTAGCAAGAGCTATAGCTGGTGAAGCAGGAGTTCCTTTTTTCACTATATCTGGATCAGATTTTGTTGAAATGTTTGTTGGAGTTGGAGCATCAAGAGTTAGAGATATGTTTGAACAAGGCAAAAAACATTCTCCATGTATAATCTTTATAGATGAAATTGATGCGGTAGGAAGAAGTCGTGGAGCTGGACTTGGAGGTGGAAACGATGAAAGAGAACAAACACTTAACCAGCTGTTAGTTGAGATGGATGGTTTTGATACAAACGAAGGTGTAATTATCATTGCTGCAACAAACAGACCTGATGTTCTTGATCCAGCATTATTAAGACCAGGAAGATTTGATAGACAGGTAGTCGTTTCTAACCCAGATATAATTGGTAGGGAAAAAATATTAAAAGTCCATGCTAAAAAAATATCTATGGCACCTGATGTCAATTTAAGAACGATAGCTAGAGGAACGCCTGGTTTTTCTGGTGCAGATTTAGCAAATCTAGTTAATGAAGCTGCTTTATTGGCTGCTAGAAAAAATAAAAGAATTGTTACTTATCAAGAGTTTGAAGAGGCAAAAGATAAAGTAATGATGGGTGCAGAAAGAAGATCTATGGTAATGTCTGAGGAAGAGAAAAAGTTAACAGCTTACCATGAGGCTGGTCATGCTATTGTAACCATAAATGAGAAAGCAGCGTATCCAATCCATAAAGCAACAATAATTCCAAGAGGAAGAGCACTTGGAATGGTTATGCAACTTCCAGAAAGAGATGAAGTTTCTCAAACAAGAGAACAGTTGCACGCACAAATGGCAATTGCAATGGGAGGAAGAGTTGCTGAGGAAATAATTTTTGGAGATGATAAAGTAACAACTGGAGCTGCAAGTGATATTGAGCAAGCAACAAAAAGAGCTAGAGCTATGGTGATGAGAGCAGGTTTAAGTAAAGAACTTGGTCCAGTTGCTTATGGAGAAAATGAGGAAGAAGTATTTCTCGGAAGATCTGTTGCAAGACAGCAGAATATGTCAGAAGAAACTGCGAGAAAAGTTGATACTGAAATAAGAAAAATTGTCGATAAAGGTTATGAAAAAGCAAAAAAAGTCCTAACAGAGAAGATTGATGATCTGCACAAACTTGCTAAAGCTCTATTAACCTATGAAACTTTGACAGGAGAAGAAATTTTAGATTTAGTTAATAAGAATATATATCCAAAAAATAAAGAAGATTTAAAAGTAGAAGAAGATGATCAAGGTTCAGCACTTGGTTCTATTGGTTTAAAACCTAAAATTGTCCATTAATATTAATGGAAAAATATTACACAAGAGCGTGTAATTTTTATTACAAAACAAAATCAAAAAAAAAAATAAGAAATCATCTACCTCTCAATGGAGATGCGAAAATTTATTTTAAATCTGTAGAAATAATTACAAGAAATTCAAAAAGGACAATAAACTTATCAGATATAAATAAACTACCATTAAATTTAAGAAAAAAAGTAAAAAATGATTTAAGTAAAATAACTGGAATAAAAAAATTCAAAGGAATAAAATTTAATGCCAAACCAGTACTGATGGGTATTCTAAATATTACTCCAGATAGTTTTTCAGATGGAGGCAAATATATAAATATAAAATCAGCGAAGGATCAAATTAAACATCTGATTAGTTCTGGTGCTAAAATTATAGATATAGGTGCAGAATCTACTAGACCAGGATCAAAAGAAGTTTCTGAAATTGTTGAGTGGAAGCGACTAAATAATATTCTCAAAATAATTAAAAAAGAAAAAATTCAATTTTCTCTAGACACAAGAAAAAGCAAAATTATGCAAAAAAGTCTTAAATACGGTGTAAAAATAATAAATGACATTTCAGGATTTGAATATGATAAAAATACAATTAATTTTCTAAAAAATTCGAAAATACCTTTCGTTATTCATCACATTCAAGGAACACCACAGACAATGCAGGTCAAACCATATTATAAAAACGTTTTATTAGATATTTACGATTATTTTGAAAAAAAAATAAAATTTCTTAGATCAGTAGGGATAAAACACAACAATATAATATTAGATCCTGGAATAGGATTTGGTAAAAATATGAAACATAATATTACATTAATTAATAAAATTTCTATTTTTCATAGCTTAGGTTTTCCAATATTACTAGGTTTATCAAGAAAGAGATTTATAAGAGATATAGCTAAAGAAAATGATAGCAAAGAAAGAATTGGAGGAACAGTGGCATCTTCAATTTTTTCAATGTTACAAGGAGTTCAAATTTTAAGAGTTCATGATGTTAATGAAATTAATCAAGCAATCAAAGTATATAAAAAATTAAATTTATTTGATGAGTAAAAGATATTTTGGAACTGAAAAAAAAAAAAAACAAATTGCCATTATTGCAAAAGACACAAGATTGTCAGGTTATACCTTGGAGCCAGCATTAGTATCAGGACTCACTTCGGCTGGTATACATGTTTTTACACTTGGACCGTTACCAACAAACGGCTTAGCTATGCTTACTAAGAAAATGAGAGCAAATCTAGGTATAATGATTACTGCATCACACAATCCTTATACAGACAATGGAATGAAATTATTTGGACCTGATGGTTTAAAATTGTCAGATAAAATAGAAAAAAAAATTGAAAAAATCATAGACACTAAAATAGAAAAAAATTTGATCAATTCTAATAAACTTGGAAGAGTCAAAAGACTTGAGAATGCAACAGATGAATATATTAAAATTTTAAAAAAAAACTTTCCAAAAACTTTTTCGTTAAAAGGCATTAAAATTGCTATAGATTGCGCCAATGGAGCAGCATACAAGTCTGCACCTAAATTATTAGAATCACTTGGAGCGAAAGTTTTTAATACAGGCACAAACCCAAATGGAAAAAATATTAATTTAAAATGTGGGTCTACTTATCCAAACAAAATTAAACTTTTAACAAAAAAGGTAAAAGCAAATGTTGGAATTTCTTTAGATGGAGATGCAGACAGAATTATAATGTGTGATGAAAATAGTAATATTATTGATGGTGATAAAATTTTAGCAATGCTAGCAGAAAGATGGAAAAGAAAAAAAATTCTAAAAGGAGGGGTTATTGGAACTTTAATGTCAAATTATGGTTTAGAAAATTTTTTTAGAAATAAAAATATTAAATTTTACCGATCCAATGTTGGTGACAGATATGTAAAAGAACTTATGCAGGAAAAAAAATTTAATCTAGGAGGAGAGCAATCTGGTCACATTATACTTGGAAACTTCGCAACTACAGGTGATGGATTGATGGTCGCATTAGAAATCCTTTTTTCAATGAGAAAAGGTAAGAAAGCAAGTGATCTTTTCTCAATTTTTTTACCAACACCTCAAATTTTAGAAAACGTTGAAGTTAAAAATCTAAATGTGATTAATTCCACCAAATGTAAATCTGCGATCAGAAAAGCAGAAAAACTTATTTTAGGAAAGGGTAGATTGTTAGTTAGAAAATCTGGTACCGAGCCAAAAATTAGAATTATGTGCGAGTCTCATGATAAAAGTTTATTGTCTAAATGCGTTAAAATCGTCTCTAACTCAATAAAAAAAAATTGAAACCTAAATCAAAGATATTAATTATTGCTGGATCAGATTCTTCTGGTGGCGCAGGGATTCAAGCTGATATAAAAACAGTAACAGCATTAGGCAGTTATGCTATGACAGCCATAACAGCAGTAACTACACAAAATACGACAGGTGTTAAATCTATAATCCCAATTCCACACAAAGAAATATCAAAACAAATTGAATTTACTTGTAATGATATAAAACCTGATGCAATTAAAATTGGAATGCTACACTCTGTTGATGTTATTAAATCTGTTCTAAAATCTTTATCTAAAATTAATGTTAAAAAAATAGTTTTAGACCCAGTAATGGTTGCCAAAGGAGGAGCAAGGTTAATTGATCAAGATTCTATTCAAATTTTAAAAAATAAATTAGTAAAAAAAGTCTCTTTGATTACACCCAACATACCCGAAGCAGAAGTTTTAACTAATACTAAAATTCTATCAAAAGAAGACATGATATATGCATCAAATATTTTATTAAATCTTGGTGCTAAAAACGTTTTAATTAAAGGAGGTCATCTTAATCAAAAAAGCATTTATGATGTTTTGGTAAATAAAAAAAATATATCGATTTTTAAAAACAAAAAAATTAATACTAAAAATACCCATGGAACAGGTTGTACTTTATCTAGTGCTATTGCAACATACTATGCATGTGGAAAAACCTTAAAGAAATCTTGTAGTATGGCTATTAAATATGTTAACGAAGCAATTAGTTCACGACCTAATTATGGTAAAGGTCATGGACCAATTAACCATTTAAATACTTTTAAAATTAAAAAAAATTTTTTATGAAAAATGTCGTCGTCGTTGGGTCCCAGTGGGGAGACGAGGGAAAAGGTAAGATAGTCGACTGGTTATCTAGTGAAGCTGATATAATTGTAAGATTTCAAGGTGGACATAATGCTGGACATACGCTCGTCATAGACGGTGTAACTTATAAATTAAGATTATTACCCTCGGGAATAGTTAGGAAAGACAAAATATCAGTTATAGGCAATGGAGTTGTAATTGACCCATGGGCGCTTTTAGATGAAATTGATGAAATAAAATCCAAAGGAGTTGCTGTAAGTGAAAAAAATTTAATTATATCAGAAGCAGCAACTTTAATACTACCTTTCCATAAGGAAATGGACGAAATTAGAGAAGATGCTGCAGGAAATTCAAAAATAGGAACCACTAGAAGAGGAATAGGGCCAGCATACGAAGATAAAGTTGGCAGAAGATCTATAAGAGTTATGGATTTAGTATCAGAAAATAATTTAGATAAAAGGCTAGATAATGTTTTAATGCATCATAATGCGATAAGAAAAGGTCTAAACAAACCAATATTTAATAAAGAAAAATTAAAAAAGGATTTGCTAATTTTAGCACCAGAAATACTTAAATTTTCAAAACCTGTTTGGAAAAAACTCGATGAATTTAAACTAAAGGAAAAAAAAATTTTATTTGAGGGTGCTCAAGGAATACTCTTAGATGTTGATCATGGAACCTATCCATTTGTTACTTCTTCAAATACAGTTGCATCTTCAGCTGCAACCGGATCAGGATGTGGTCCAAATTCTATAAATTATGTTTTAGGTATCACAAAAGCATATACGACAAGAGTTGGTGAAGGACCATTTCCAACTGAGCTTAAAGATGAGATAGGTGAATTGTTAGGAAATAGAGGTAAAGAATTTGGAACTGTTACAAGTAGAAAAAGAAGATGTGGATGGTTTGATGGTGTTTTAGTTAGACAAACTATTAAAATATCTGGCATTGATGGAATAGCACTTACTAAATTAGATGTATTAGATGAATTAGATGAAATTAAATTTTGTATCGGTTATGAAATTGATGGCAAAAAGATCGATTATTTGCCAGCTGCTGTAGATGATCAAAATAAAGTAAAACCAATTTATAAAACTTATAAAGGATGGAAAATATCCACAGCTGGATGTAAAAAATTTGATGAACTTCCAGAAAATGCAAAAATTTATATTAAGGATTTAGAGAAATTCATTGAAACTAGAATTTCAAGCATATCCACAAGTCCAGAGAGAAACGATACAATATTAATAGAAGATCCTTTTGGAAATTAGTTTGCGGGCAAAAGGTTTTTGGATTTAGCAGAATTTAGCATATGTTTTTGAAGCTTTTCAAAAGCTTTATTTTCAATTTGTCTAATTCTTTCTCTACTTATTTTATACTTTTTACTCAAGTCTTCTAAAGTAATTGGGTCATCTGTTAATCTTCTTGAATATAAGATTTCTTTTTCCCTATCGTTTAAGATTTTAATCGAGTCTTGTAATAAATCTTTTCTTTGTTCCATCTCTTCATTTTGAGCAAATTTCAATTCATGATCCATTTGATCATCTACTACCCAATCTTGCCATTCATCACCATCTTCCCCAATTGGTGCATTTAAAGATTGTTCTTTACCTGAAAGACGTCTGTTCATAGAAACTACCTCGTCTTCACTTACATCCAATCTATTTGCAATATCTTTTACATGCTCATCTCTCAGATCACCCTCAGCTCTTGGTGCAATTTGATTCTTAAGTTTTTTTAAATTAAAAAATAATTTTTTCTGGGCAGTTGTTGTACCTATTTTCACCAAACTCCAAGATCTTAAAATATATTCTTGTATTGATGCTTTGATCCACCACATTGCATAAGTTGCAAGCCTAAAACCTTTTTCAGGTTCAAATTTTTTAACTGCTTGCATTAATCCTACGTTACCCTCAGATATCATTTCATTTAGAGGTAAGCCGTACCCTTTGTAACCCATGGCGATTTTAGCAACCAATCTAAGGTGACTTGTTACTAATTTTTCTGCAGACTTTACATTTCCAGTTGTCTGCCAATTCTTTGCAAGCATGTATTCTTCCTCTGCATCTAGCATTGGAAATTTTTTTATCTGGGCTAAATATGCCGCCAAACCACCTTCATTTGATAAAGATGGTAAGTTGTAAGAAGTAGTGCTCATCGAGGTATTTATGTAATAAAGAAAATTTATTTTACAATATCTTTATTTATTGGATTTCCTTAGCTTTTTTAGAATAATTTCTAGTTCAATTGGTAAATTAGATGAAAATTCTAATCTTTTACCAGATTTTGGGTGAGTAAAGCCCAAAACCTTTGCGTGCAAAAATTGTCTATTTAAGTTTGATAAAACATCTTCAATTTCTGGATCTATATTTTTTAGTTTTTTAAATTTTTTTTTATATTTTTTGTCACCTAATATATTATTACCTTTATAACTCATATGTACTCTGATTTGATGAGTTCTTCCTGTTTCAAGTTTGCACTCAACTAAACTGAGAGTTGGTACTATAGAATTTTCAAATATTTCTAAAGTTTTATAATTTGTTATAGCTTTTTTTCCTTTAACAATTCCAACCTCCATCAGCTGTCTATTTTTCGAACTTCTGGTGATTAAAGTTTCAATTACTCCATGTTGAGGTCTCAATTTTCCCCAAACTAAAGCTTGATATAATCTCGAGATAGTATGATCTGAAAATTGAGAAGATAAATTTTCATGTGTATAATTATTTTTTGCTATAACTATTAGTCCTGAAGTATCTTTGTCAATTCTATGAACTATTCCTGGTCTTAGTTCATCCCCGATATTTGAGAAATTTTTATTTTCCAAATTCATTAGTGCATTTACTATTGTATTATCGTAGTTACCCGCACCTGGATGCATTGATATTCCAGCTAATTTATCAATCACAAGCAAATCCTCATCTTCATAAATTATATTTAATTTATATTTATATGGTTTTAGAGATGCTTTTTTTGGCTCAGGAATATTTAGGGTAATTGTATCTTCTTCAAAAATTTTTTTTGATGGCTCTTTGACTTCTTCATTATTAACTTTGATACTGCCATTGATAATTAAATTTTTTACCCTTGTTCTACTTAATTCCTCTTTTTTTTCAGCAATATAAGAGTCTAATCTTTTTCCTTGTGACTTTTGATCTACTACTAAATTAATGATATTTTTCATTTATTAATATAATAATATAATATGCGTTCGTAGCTCAACTGGATAGAGCGCCAGATTTCGGCTCTGGAGGTTCAGGGTTCGACTCCTTGCGGGCGCACCACCACTATTCGCCTATATTTATAAGTGTCCCTTTCTCTCTAGCTTTATTAAATGAATAAAAAAATAAAGAAATTGAAATAAAAATATAAAATAGATTAAATGCAAATGCTTTTATCAAGTTAGAAATATCAATTGTATTATTTATTAATATGTTTCTTGCTTCCTCAAAGATGTAAACAAGAGGTAGCAAATATGCAATTTTTTGGAAAAATTCAGGTAAAATATCTACCGGATAATAAATGCAACCAAATGGCGCTAATAAAAACATAGTTGACCACGCAATATTTTCAAATGAAGGCCCAAATCTTAAAAGTCCTGCAGATACTAAAATTCCTAAAGTTATCCCAAAAATATATAAACTCAAAAAAAGAAAAAATAAATATACACCAAGGTCTAATATCGAAATTCCAAATAATGGAGAGGTTAATAAGATAGCCGGTATAAGGCCAATCAATGCTCTAACTAGTGCAGTAAAAATCAGAGAACTTAATATCTCACTTATTTTTAGCGGTGCAATAAATAAATTTGTAAAATTTCTACTCCAAATTTCCTCTAGAAATAGCATATTAAAGCCTATGCTTGTTCTAAATAAAAAATCATAAAGAATTGCACATGTTAATATTACTCCTACCGCATTATTGTAATAGGTTGTATTAGATGCAAAAAAATTTGAAATAAATCCCCATAAAGTTATTTGAATTGATGGCCAATAAATTAAATCTAATACTCTAGGAAAGGATCTAGTTATTAGATAAAAATGACGTAAAAAAAGACCGTACATTTTAATTATACTCATTTTTACTCCTTGAGAGTTTTAAAAAAACTTCCTCTAAATTTTTTCTTCCATGTTTTTGTATTAACATTTCAGGGTTACCGCTATCGATGAGTTTTCCATCTTTCATCATTAAGATAGATTTACATAGCCTTGTAACTTCATTCATATTATGTGATGCAAGCAATATAGAAATTTTTTTTTCTTTTTTATATTTTTCAAGGAAAGATCTTATAAAATCTCCAATTTCTGGATCCAATGATGCTGTTGGCTCATCCAATAATAATACTTTTGGATCATTAATTAATGATTTTGCAAGACTAGCTCTATTTTTTTGTCCAGATGAAAGTTCTCCAGTAATTCGATTTAATATATCTTCAAGTCTTAATTTTGATGTTAAATAATCTATTCTTTCGTCCAATTTATTGATTTTATAAAGTTTTCCAAAAACAATTAAATTTTGTTTTACAGTTAATTTTTTTGGTAGCTCGATATAGGGTGAAATAAAATTTATTTTTTTTAAAATTTCAATTCTATTTTCTTCAATTTTTTTTCCCTCAATTAGTATGTCGCCACTGGTTGGTTTTAACAAACCCAACATCATGCCTATCGTTGTAGTTTTGCCTGAACCATTAGGACCTAATAGTCCGAGTATTTCATTTTCATTAATTTTGAATGAGATTGATTTAACTGCTTCTTTTTCACCATAATTTTTCCTCAAATTTTTTACTTCGACAATGGGTTTCATTTTCTTTTTGCTGCTCTTAATAATCTATCGTTTATTGTTTCTCCAATACCTTTATTAGGTATTTTTTCTACAGATATAGATTTAAAACCTAAATTTTTTACTATTCTTAAAGTTTTATAAAGGTTTCTAGCAATTTCTCTTAAGTTTTTATTTTTGCTTAAATAAAAATAGTTTTTATTTTTATGGTTTCTTTTAGATATTAAAAGAAAAGCCTCAGATTTTTTTGGCTTTTTAATATTTAATCTCATTGGTATTCCAGGTGAATAATGAATTTTTCCCTGACCAGGCACGGTTATCTTTTGTTGAGATTTTTTATTATTCTTAAATAGATATTTCTCAATTTTATTTTTTTCAATACTACCTAGCCTTAATATTTTTTGTTTACCAACCAAATTTACTATTGTTGACTCCAGCCCTTCTCTTGATCTCCCTCCATCCAACACAAATTTGATTTTTTTACCAAATTCTTCAACTACATCCAGTTTGGTTACGGAGCTTATTCTTTGAGAAATATTTGCACTAGGCGCAGCTAAAGGAAAGTTTAGAATTTTCAGCAATTTTCTAGTGAGTTTATGTTTTGGAAATCTGACTGCAATAGTTGTTTTTTTATTAGTAACATTTTTTGATATTTTGCTCCCTTTTTTTAATTTCAATACAAATGTTATGGGACCTGGGCAAAATCTTGAATAAAGTTTTAAAAATTGTTTATCAATTTCACAGTCCTTTTTAAGATCAGCTAAATTCAAATAGTGAACAATTAGTGGATTTGTTTTGGGTCTTTTTTTAAGAATAAAAATTTTCTTTGTTGCTTTACCTGAATACGCATTGGCCGCTAAACCATAAACAGTTTCAGTGGGAATTGCTACGCAATCATTATTATTTAAATAATATGCAGCCTTTTTAATATTTGAAAGATTAGTATTCATATAATAATACCAACTATTATATGAATGAAAAAAATTTGCCAGATGATATTAATTCAAAAACTTTAAATGAGTTAACTGAAATAGCCAATAAGATAATTCATAATTTAGAAAACCAAAAAAATCTAGAGGAGTCTTTAGATGAATATCAAAAGTTAATAAGATTAAATAATTTAATAGAAAAAAAATTTCAAAAATCTGCAAAAGAAATATCAGATATAACTAAATTAAAAATTCAAGAAATATCAACTAAAAATGTCAAAAAAAAAATTAAATAAAATTGCAAAAGATACAAATAAATTTTTAGTAAAATATTTAAAAAATCAAAAAAGAACAGATTTAATCAAACCAATGTCGTACGGTTTACTTCCCGGTGGAAAAAAAATTAGATCTAAAATTATTTATGATATTGGCCAGATATTTAATATTAATTATCAAACAATTATTGCTATTGGATCTGCTGTTGAGTGTATTCATGCATACTCTTTAATACATGATGATCTCCCTTGTATGGATGATGATGATTTAAGAAGAGGAAAATTAAGCACACATAAAAAATTTGGAGAATCAACAGCTGTACTTGCGGGAAATTCTCTTTTAACTTTAGCTTTTGAAATCTTGTCTGATAAAAAGTTAAAAATAGATAACCAAAAAAAAATTTTCCTTGTAAATTATTTATCTAAATCCTCAGGCCACGAAGGAATTGCTGGTGGCCAATTTTCAGATTTAAGTTTTGAAAAACAAAAAAAATCGGCAAAAAAAATTATAGAAATGCAAATCAAAAAAACTGGAAAATTGTTTTCCTTTTGTACCGTAGCACCTGTAATTGTTTCAGGAAAATTAAAAGAAATAAAAAAATTTGAAAAAATAGGTGAGCAGATTGGACTTTTATTTCAAATTGCTGATGATTTAATTGATTATAAAGGAACCTCTTTTGCTGCTGGAAAAAAAACCCAGAAAGACAAGATTAAAGGTAAAGCCACTCTGTTAAACTTGTTTGGATACCAAAATACTGTTCAATATGCGATTAATTTAAAAGAAGAAATTTTTGATGCTTTGAAAAAGTATGATAAAAAATCACAAAGTTTAAAAAATACTATTAATTTTATTCTTAAAAGAAATAAGTAAATGAGTGATTATAAATACCTTCGAAAAGTAAATTTTCCATCTGATCTAAAATCTTTAAATCATTCAGAACTTAAAATTCTTGCTAAAGAACTTAGATCTGAAATGATAAGTGCTGTTTCAGAGACAGGCGGTCATCTAGGAGCTGGGCTTGGTGTAGTTGAGTTAACAGTTGCCCTGCATTATATATTTGATACTCCAAAAGATAAAATTATTTGGGATGTTGGACATCAATCTTATCCTCATAAAATACTTACAGGCAGAAAGGATAAAATCAAAACCTTAAGACAGGGTGATGGTTTGTCTGGCTTTACCAAAAGATCTGAGAGTGAATTCGATCCTTTTGGTGCAGCACATAGCTCAACATCTATTTCTGCTGGCTTAGGTATTGCCACCGCAAATAAATTATCAAATAAATCTGATGAAGTAGTTGCAGTAATTGGAGATGGAGCAATAAGTGCAGGTATGGCTTATGAGGCAATGAATAATGCGGGAGACTCAAAAACTAAAATGATTGTTATTTTAAATGATAATGACATGTCAATTGCAAAACCTGTTGGAGCAATGAAATCATATCTTGCAAAAATATTTTCTGGAAAAATCTATTTCAATTTCAGAGAAACTTTAAAATTAATTATTTCATCATTCTCTAAAAGATTTAGCAAAAAGGCTGGTGCGGCAGAAGATTTTTTAAGATCAGCTGTAACAGGCGGCACATTGTTTAATTCTTTAGGTTTTTATTATATTGGTCCAATAGATGGACATGACCTTGATGTATTATTGTCAGTTTTAAAAAATGCTAAAGACTCAAAACATGAAGGCCCAATTTTAATACATATTAAAACTCAAAAAGGTAAAGGCTATAGTTTTGCAGAAAAATCAGATGATAAATATCATGGAGTATCTAAATTTGATGTTAAAACTGGTGTGCAACAAAAGAGCAGTTCAAATGCTCCTTCGTACACAAAAGTATTTGCAAATACGCTTATAAAACATGCAGAAAATGACAGTAAGATAGTTGGAATTACTGCGGCTATGCCTTCAGGAACAGGAATGGATCTATTTGGTAATAAATTCCCAAAAAGGATGTTTGATGTTGGTATTGCGGAACAACATGCTGTAACTTTTGCAGCTGGATTAGCAACAGAAGGTTATAAACCTTATGCTTCAATTTATTCTACATTTTTGCAGAGAGCTTATGACCAAGTCGTTCATGACGTAGCAATTCAAAGTTTACCTGTCAGATTTGCTATTGATAGAGCTGGTTTAGTTGGAGCGGATGGACCTACACACGCTGGGTCTTTTGATATCACGTATTTATCTACTTTGCCGAATTTTATTGTGATGGCTGCAAGCGATGAAGCAGAATTAGTTAGAATGATCAATACATCTGTTGAAATAAACGATAAACCATCTGCATTTAGATATCCTAGAGGTAATGGAATAGGACTGGAATTGCCAAATATTTCAGAAAAAATTCAAATTGGAAAAGGACGAGTGATTAAAGAAGGAAAAAAAGTTGCAATTTTGAATTTTGGAGCAAGATTAAATGAGTGCATGATGGCAGAAGAAAATTTATCTAAAAAAGGTATTAACCCAACAATTGTAGATGCAAGATTTGCAAAACCACTTGATCATAATTTAATTTGGCAATTAGCAACAAATCATGAAGCAATTATTTCAATTGAGGAGGGAGCAATTGGTGGATTTGGTTCACATGTAAATCAATTTTTAAATGACAACAATCTTTCAGACTCAAACTTAAAATTCAGATCAATGATACTCCCAGACAAATTTATAGATCACGATAAACCGGAAAAAATGTATAAAGTAGCTGGTTTAGATGCATCTTCAATTGAAAATAAAATATTGGAGATATTGAATTCTAAAGTAGTGATAAAGAAAATAAATTAACTTTCACACTGAGCTTTGTGCATTAAATAATGATCTAATATTACACAGTGCATCATTGCTTCACCAATTGGGACGGCTCTTATACCAACACATGGGTCATGACGACCTTTCACTGAGATAGTGGTGTTCTTTCCAAATTTATCAATAGTTTTTCTTGAAGATAAAATAGAAGATGTTGGTTTTACTGCAAATGAGACAATAATATCTTGTCCACTAGATATTCCTCCTAGAATTCCGCCCGCATTGTTTGAATTAAATTTAGTAGATTTACCTTTTTGATTAATTTCATCTGAATTTTCTTCTCCTGTTAATTGAGCAGAATTCATGCCCGATCCAATATTTACACCTTTTACAGCATTAATACTCATCATCGCAGATGCTAAGTCCATATCTAATTTTGAATATATCGGTGCTCCCAAACCAATTGGCACACCCTTTGCTCTCACTTCAATAATTGCTCCACACGAGGAGCCTGCTTTTCTTATACTTAGCAGATATTTCTCCCAAAGTTTTAAAACAGATTTATCTGGACAAAATAAATGATTTTTTTGAATAAATTTATCGTTCCAATTTTTTGGATTAGATCCTAAAATTCCTAATTGAGTTACACCTCCTATAACTTCATATTTTTTTCCTAACTTAAATTTCAAAATTTGTTTTGCAACTGCACCTGCCGCGACTCTGCATGCAGTTTCTCTAGCAGATTGTCTTCCACCGCCTCTATAATCTCTAATTCCATATTTTTTAAAATATGTAAAATCAGCATGTCCAGGTCTAAATTTATTTTTAATATTTCCATAATCTCTAGATCTCATATCTTTATTATAAATTATCATTGAGATCGGTGTTCCTGTGGTTCTGCCTTCGAACATACCAGATAAAATTTCAACTTTATCATCTTCTTTTCTTTGAGTTGTGAATTTAGATTGACCGGGTTTTCTTTTATTTAATTCTTTTTGGATCTCATCAACACTTAATTTTATGTTAGGAGGACAGCCATCAACTACACAACCAATTGCTGGACCATGGGATTCACCCCAAGTCGTAAATCTAAAAATTTTTCCAAAGGTATTAAAAGACATTTTTTTATTATATAAGTTATTTTGTTTAAATTATGAATGAAAAAAATTCACTTGGCTTAAATATTTGTTTTAAAGAAAAAGACAATCCTTTTGATTTATTTAAAGAATGGTTTGAAGAAGCAAAAAAATCAGAACCAAATGATCCAAATGCTGTCGCTTTAGGAACATCTGATAAAAATGGGTTCAATTCTGTTAGAATGGTATTACTGAAAGATTTTAATGATAATGGCTTTGTCTTTTTTACAAATTTTAACAGCGACAAAAGTAAATCTATAAAAAATAATCCAAACATCTCGATGTGTTTTCACTGGAAAAGTCTTTTAAGACAAATTCGTATAGAAGGAGAAGCTGAACAAGTTTCAAATAAAGAAGCAGATGAATATTATTCGAGCAGAAATTATGAAAGTAGGATAGGTGCTTGGGCCTCTAATCAAAGTTCAATAATTTCAAATAGAAAAGAACTTATGGATGCAATTGAAAATTTTAAATCAAAATATCCTGATGAAAATAATGTTCCAAGGCCAGGTCATTGGTCTGGTTGGAGGTTAAAACCTAGATCAATAGAGTTTTGGCTTGATGGAGATCATAGAATTCATGAAAGACTAAAATATATTAAAGAAGATAATAATTGGAAAAAAATTTTACTATCCCCTTAAAAATTTCTTTGAATACTAAAAGAAGTTAAATTTTTAAGTATTTGCTTTTCTTTACTTTCTTCAAAAATAGAAAGTGAATTTGAAGCTAAATTGATAAAATATTCTGCTTTTTTATAACATTCATTTATAATTTTATATTCTTTTATACTTGAAAGAATATTTTTAAATTCCGTCTCGTCTCTGTTTGGTTTTTCAAATATCTTCTTTAAATATTTTTTTTCTTCATCAGATGATCTTTGGTATAATAGTATTATAGGCAACGTTACTTTTCCTTCAAAAAAATCATTACCAATTTTTTTTCCAAACAACTTCAATTCAGAATTATAATCTAAAGCATCATCAGCGATTTGAAATGTTAATCCTAAATTTTTTCCATAAAATTCCAAAGCTTCTTTGTGCTTGTTGTCTTTATCAGCCAAAATTCCTCCTACCTTTGTAGATGCAGAGAACAGTGCTGCGGTTTTCAGGGATATAATTTTCAAGTAAGTTTCTTCTAACATATCTGTTTCCCCATGATGTTGAAGTTGCAATACTTCACCTTGTGCTATTTCTGCAGATGTAGAAGATAAAAGTTTTAATATTTCTAGGGAACCATCTTCGACCATCATTTCAAAGCATCTGCTAAGCAAATAATCTCCAACAAGTATGGATGATTTGTTGCCCCATATTGTATTAAGAGTCTTTTTATTACGTCTTACAGAAGCGTTATCAATCACATCATCGTGCATTAGTGTTGCGGCGTGAATTAATTCTACACATGCTGCAAGATTAATATCTCTTCCACCCCTAGTATATCCACACAGTTTTGAGCTAGATAATGTAAGAAGAGCTCGTAATTTTTTCCCACCCGTATCAAGATGATAGCCTGTCATTTTTTGTATAAGTTCAACTCTACTTGATAATTTTGAAGATATTTTTTCGTCTACCAAAGTCAGTTTATCCTCAACTGACTTTAACAATTCAGTGTATGAATTATTGATTGATTGCTTTAATTGAACTACGGATCCCATGTTTTTAAATTATTACATAAACTGTATTATAATACTTATCAATTGACGCACCTATTTCTTCAACTATAAGTAGGCTTTATTAATATTTAAATTTTTAATAAGCATTATTATGTTCTCATTTTTCAAAAAAAAAAAAATTGTTAGTCACATCAGATTAACAGGAGTTATTGGAAATGTAGGAAAGTTTAAGCAAGGAATAGAATATTCAAGCCAAGAAGATATTATTAAAAAAGCTTTCTCAGTAAAAAAGGCTCAAGCTGTAGCAATAACTATAAATTCACCTGGGGGATCTCCTGTTCAGTCTCATTTAATTTATAAGCTAATAAGAGAACAAGCTAAAAAAAATAAAAAAAAGGTTATTGTTTTTGCAGAAGATGTTGCGGCATCCGGAGGTTATTTAATTGCTTGTTCAGGAGATGAAATTTACGCAAATGCTAGCTCAATAATAGGTTCAATAGGCGTGATATATTCATCTTTCGGTTTTAAAGATCTTATACAAAAAATTGGTGTAGAAAGAAGAGTTTACACCGCTGGCAAAAATAAAAGTACTTTAGATCCATTTCTTGATGAAAAAAAAGAAGATATTGAAAGATTAAAAAGCATACAGCTAGAACTGCACCAAGAGTTCATTAATGTTGTAGAAGAAAGCCGAAATAAAAAGTTAAAAAAAGATATGGGAGTTGAATTATTTTCTGGGGAATTTTGGTCTGGAAAGAAATCAAAAGAACTTGGATTAATTGATGGATTAGGCAATGCTGAGCAGATCTTAAGAGAAAAATTTGGAGAGGATGTTGAGGTTAAAGTCTTTGAAAAAAGCAAAGGATGGTTGGCAAAAAAATTATCTTCCTCAGAAGATCATGCTGATAAATTAATTAGTGTCATTGAAGAAAGATCTATTTGGCAAAGATATGGTTTCTAAAAAACCTCAAGAGAAAAAAACTAAAGTATTATCTTTTCAAGAAACAATTTTAAATTTGCAAAGATATTGGTCTAAGCAAGGTTGCATAATTCTTCAGCCTTATGATTTAGAGGTAGGAGCGGGAACTTTCCATCCGGCAACTACATTAAGGTCACTTGGCAGCAAACCATGGAAAACAGCATATGTGCAACCATCAAGAAGACCAACAGATGGGAGATATGGAGAAAATCCAAATAGACTTCAACATTACTACCAATTTCAAGTTTTAATAAAACCCTCACCAAAAAATATAAAAAAACTTTACCTAAATAGCATTGCATCAATTGGCATCAAGCATGATGAACATGATATTAGATTTGTAGAGGATGATTGGGAAAGTCCCACTTTAGGTGCTGCTGGACTAGGTTGGGAAGTATGGTGCGATGGTATGGAAGTTACTCAATTTACTTATTTTCAACAGATGGCAGGAATTGAATGCAACCCAATTTCTGTTGAAATTACCTACGGTCTTGAAAGATTATGTATGTTTATTCAAAATAAAAAAAATGTTTTTGATCTTAATTGGAATGATGATGGTATTTTATATAAAGATGTATTTCATCAAGCAGAGAAAGAGTTTTCAGCATATAATTTTGAGCACGCAAATACAGACAGTCTTTTCAAAATGTTTGATATGTTAGAAAATGAGGCAAAATCAATGATAGATAAAAAAATTTCATTACCAGCATACGATCAATGTTTAAAATCAAGTCATGTCTTTAATATATTGGATGCAAGAGGAGTAATTAGTGTTGCGCAAAGGGCAGAGTATATTGCTAGAATAAGAGATTTAACAAAAGAAATTGGAAAAATTTGGGTAGAAAGCCAAAGTTAAAGTGTCAGAATTATTTTTAGAACTATTTAGCGAAGAGGTTCCTGCAAAATTACAAATAAAAGCAAGAGAACAATTAAAAGAAATTCTTAAAAAATTTTTTGAGGAAAATTCAGTTAAATTAAAAAATGAGCCCAAAGTATTCTCAACACCAAACAGGATCGCAATAAAAATTGAAAACTTACCAAAAGATATTTTTTATAAAGCATCGGAAAAAAAGGGACCAAGCGTCTTAGCACCGGAAAAAGCTTTAGATGGATTTTTAAAATCTAATAATATTACTCAGCATCAGTTGGCAGAAATCAATGAAATGGGGAGAAAATAACCTATATTGGGGAAGACCATTAAAGTCCATTTTAGCAGTATTAGATGGAAAAAAACTACAATTCAGCTTTAAGCATTTATTAAGCTCAAATCAAACTTTTGTGGATAAGGAATTGGAGGAAAAAACAAAATTATTTAATAATTTTACTTCATACCTAAGCTTTTTCAAAAATAATGGAATAATAATAGACCATGAAAAAAGAAAAAATTTTATAGTTTCAGAATTAGAAAAAATATCAGCTAAAAAAAACCTTAAGTTAAATTTAGACAGTAAATTATTAGAAGAAATCACCAATATTGTAGAAAAACCAAAAGTTCTTATTTGTGAATTTGATAAAAAATTTTTGGAAATACCTAAAGAAATTTTAATAATAACAATGCAAACACATCAAAAATATATACCTACTTTTGATAAAAAGGAAAATATAACTAACTCTTTTTTTGTAATTTCAGACATCCAAGATAAAAAAGGTTTTGTTAAATCTGGTAACGAACGAGTTGTAGAAGCTAGATTGAGTGATGCAGAATTTTTTTGGAAAAAAAATAAATCTCAAAATTTAGTTAAGCAAGTATCAAAATTAAAAAATATTAATTATTTTAAGGGACTAGGTACATATTTTGATAAAATTCAAAGAATGCGAAAACTTAGTGCATTAATTTCAGATGAACTTTTAATTAGTAAAGAAAAAATGGAGATAGCATCTTCCATATGCAAAGTAGATTTAATGTCAGATTTAGTTGGCGAGTTTCCGGAACTTCAAGGTTTAATGGGCGGCTATTTTGCGGAAACACAAGGTTTTGATAAAGATGTTTGCCTAGCAGTTTCTGAACATTATTTTCCTATAGGTATGGATACCAAAGTTCCTAAAAAGCCTTACAGTATGGCTTTGTCCCTAAGTGATAAAATAGACTCTCTAGTAGGTTTTTTTGGCCTCAATTTAAAACCATCAAGTTCAAAAGATCCATATGCATTAAGAAGAATGGCAATTAGTCTTGTTAGATTAATAATTGAAAATGACAAAAAAATTAAAATTAAAGATTTGATTAATTATTCTTGTGCACTTTATAAAGAACAAGGTTTTGAATTTGATATTAAAAAAATCCAAATTGATCTTGGAGATTTTATTCTTGATAGAATTAAAAATTATCTAAAAGAAAAACAGATCAGAAATGATATAATAGAAAGTGCTAGTTCTAGTTTCACGATTGATGAATTATTAAAAATTTATAAAAAATCACATGTGTTAAATAAAAGTATTAATAAAGAATTTGGACAAGAAGCTGTTGCTATTTACAAGAGATCTTCAAATATATTGCTAAGTGAAGAAAAAAATTTAGAAAATTACAATGGTTCAGCTGATCCAGGTCTTTTCAAAAATGACTATGAAAAAAATCTTTATAAAAAAATACATGAAATAAGAAAATATTTTTCAAGCGTAGGTAGAGAAGAAAATTTTGAGGAAAGCCTAATTATATTGTCTAACTCAAAATCACAAGTAAATGATTTTTTTGACAATGTTGTTGTGAATGACCCAGACGATGCAATTAAAAAAAACAGACTAGAACTTTTAGCAATGTTGTGTAAAAGCTTCGATAATTTTTTTAACTTTTCAAAAATAGAAGCTTAAATGAAAAAATTCGTATTTAATTTTAAATCAAAAGATACAAAAAAGATTAAAAAACCCAAAAACATACTTGGTGGAAAAGGTGCAAATTTATCTGAAATGGGGAAAATGGGCTTACCTGTGCCTCCAGGTTTTACCATATCAACTGAGGTGTGTGATTTATTTTATAAAAATAAAAAAAAATTAAATTCAAAAATTTTACAAGAAATCAACAAAGAACTCAAAAATATAGAAAAAGACTCTGGAAAAAAATTTGGTGATTTAAAAAATCCTTTACTCGTTTCAGTCAGATCAGGAGCAAGAGTTTCGATGCCAGGCATGATGGATACGATATTAAATTTGGGTCTAAATGATAAAACAGTAATTGCACTTGCGAACAAAACCTCAAACATGAGATTTGCAAAAGACAGCTATAGAAGATTTATTCAAATGTACTCAAATGTAGTGTTGGGTGTTGAAAGTTATAATTTTGAGGAACTTATTGAAAATTATAAATTAACAAAAGGTGTATTATTAGATACTGAATTAGATGAAAATGATTGGGATGGTTTAATAAAAGATTTTAAAAATATAATTAAAGATAAAACAAAAAAAGAATTTCCCCAAAATGTTAATGAACAGTTAATTGGGGCTATCAGTGCAGTATTTTTATCTTGGGAAAGTCATCGAGCAAAGGTTTATAGAAAATTAAATCAAATACCTTCACATTGGGGTACAGCAGTAAATGTTCAATCTATGGTTTTTGGAAACATGGGAAATGATTGTGCTACAGGCGTTGTATTTACTAGAAATCCTTCTGATGGAACTAATGAAATTTATGGAGAATATTTAATCAATGCCCAGGGCGAAGATGTTGTAGCAGGGACCAGAACACCTCAACATATAACAAAAAAAGCAAGAAAAGATTCTAAAGAAACTTTGCCATCAATGGAAGAATCTATGCCTTCAGTTTTTAAACAACTTGAAAAAATATTATTTAAATTGGAAAAACATTACAAAGACATGCAGGATGTAGAATTTACCGTTGAAAATAAAAAGCTTTGGATGCTTCAAACTAGATCAGGAAAAAGAACTGCTAAGTCAGCTGTAAGAATTGCAGTTGATATGGTTAAAGAAAAATTAATTTCAAAGAAAGAGGCTGTTTTAAGAATTGAGCCAAATTCTCTAGATACTTTGCTCCATCCAACATTAGATGAAAAAGCAAGCATTGAAGTAATTGCCAAAGGATTACCAGCATCACCTGGTGCTGCAAGTGGAAAGGTAGTCTTTACATCTGATGAGGCTGAAAGATTAAACAGCATGATGCAAAGCACGATTTTAGTTAGAGTAGAAACTTCACCAGAAGATATTCACGGAATGCATGCAGCCAAAGGTATATTAACTGCAAGAGGTGGTATGACTAGTCATGCTGCAGTTGTTGCTAGAGGAATGGGAAGACCATGTGTGTCTGGATCTAGTGAAATAGAAATAGACTACGAGAGCAAGTTATTTAAAGCTAACAATAAAGAGATTAAAGAAGGTGATTTAATAACAATTGATGGATCAACAGGTAGAATAATTGTAGGAGAAGTAAAAACTGTAAAACCAGAAATATCTGGTGATTTTTCAAAATTAATGAGTTGGGCTGATGGATTTAGAAAATTAAAAATAAGAACTAATTCAGAAACACCATTAGATAGTAAAACCGCTAGAGATTTTGGTGCAGAGGGAATTGGTTTATGTAGAACAGAACATATGTTTTTTGATGAGGAAAGAATTTTATCTGTTAGAGAAATGATATTATCAAAGTCGAAAGAAGATAGAGCTTCAGCTCTATCAAAACTTTTACCGCATCAGAAAAAAGATTTTATTGAAATTTTTAAAATAATGAGCGGATTACCAGTAACAGTTAGATTGTTGGATCCTCCTCTACATGAATTTTTACCTAAGAGTGATAAAGAAATAAATGAAGTTGCAAAATCTTTAAAAATACCTGTTAAAGAATTAGAAATAAGAATTTCCGAACTTCATGAGCAAAACCCTATGCTTGGTCATAGAGGATGTAGATTAGGAATTTCTTTCCCTGAAATTTATGAAATGCAATGCAGAGCTATATTTGAAGCATTGGTTCAGTGTAAAAAACAAAAAATTAAATCAATTATTCCTGAAATCATGATTCCTTTAGTTTCAACCGAAGCTGAGATAAAAATTATGAAAGATCTTGTGGTAAGAGTTGCAAAAAGAGTTCAAGAAGAAAGTAAAACAAAACTTGACTTTTTGGTGGGCACAATGATTGAGTTGCCAAGAGCTGCTATTAAAGCAAAAGATATCGCAAAACATGCAGAATTTTTTAGTTTTGGAACAAATGATTTAACTCAAACAACATTTGGAATAAGTAGGGATGATAGTGGAAAATTTTTGAATGATTATATTGAAAATAAAATATTTGATATCGATCCATTCGTATCTATTGATGAAGGAGTTGGAGATTTAATTGAGATTGCATCAGAAAAAGGAAGAGCTCAAAACAAAAAAATTAAACTAGGTATCTGTGGAGAACATGGTGGAGATCCAAAAAGTATAGAATTTTGTGCCAAAACTGGTTTAAATTATGTTTCTTGTTCCCCGTACAGAGTACCCGTTGCAAGATTAGCTGCTGCACAAGCTCAATTAAAAAAATAGTTAATTAGATTTCTAATTTAAAATCAAGCGCTGTAACACTGTGGGTTAAACATCCAATTGAAATTCTGTCTACACCAGTATTTGATATTTTTTTTATATTTTTTAAATTTACACCACCAGATGCTTCGGTTTCGTATTTCTTGTTAATTAATTTTACAGCAGTTTTCAAAATTTGAGGTTTCATATTGTCTAATAAAACAGTGTCAAATTTAAGTCCCATAATTTTTTTTAATTGTTTTATACTGTCTACTTCTACAGTTATCTTTCTTCCATTTTTATTTTTGATTGCTTTTTTAATTATATTTTCAAAATTTTTTTCTGATGCAATATGATTATCTTTAATTAAAAATTCATCACTTAAATTAAATCGATGATTTTTTCCACCTCCTAATTTTACTCCATATTTTTGCAATACTCTTAAATTTGGAATGGTTTTTCTGGTACAACATATTTTTGATTTATTACCTATTTTTTTAACAAATTTGTTTGTTCTTGTAGCTATTCCTGAAATGTGAGATAAAAAATTTAAAGCAACTCTTTCTCCTGTAAGGATATTTTTTAAATTTCCATCAATTAAAGCAATAGTTGATCCTTTTTTTATCTTTGATCCTTCTTTCTTTTTTGAGATAAATTTAATTTTTTTGTCAATTAATTTAAATGTTTCTTTGGCAAAATCTATTCCACCAAGAATTCCATTTTCATTAACTATCAATTTTACTCTTTTGACTAATCTTTTATTCAAAAGTTCAGATGTAATATCTCCTGAGGGAAATAAATCTTCATTTAACGCTAACTTACAAGTGGATCTTATAAAATTTTTACTTAATTGAATTTTAGACACAGAATTTATCTGCCTATTTCTGCCATTCTCTCAACTGATTTTCTTGCTTTTTCAATTGTATCATTATCCATGATTAGTTCATTTGTTTCATTTTCCAAGCAATCTAGAATTTTAGGTAATGTTATCTTTTTCATATGTGGGCATAAATTACATGGTCTTATAAATTCAACATTAGGATTATCAATTTGAACATTATCGCTCATTGAGCACTCTGTTACCATCATAACCTTTTCAGGTTGATTATCTTTTACATATTTTATCATTCCACTTGTAGATCCAGCAAAATCACTTGCATTAATTACATCTGGAGGACACTCAGGATGAGCTATTATTTTAATTCCAGGATTATTTTTTCTAATCTCGTTTATTTCTTCATCGTTAAATTGCTCATGAACCTCACATGTTCCTTTCCATGAAATTATTTCAACATCTGTTTGCGAGGCAACATATTTTGCTAAATAATCATCTGGTAAAAATATTACTTTTTTAGCTCCTAAAGAGTTTACAATTTTAACAGCATTTGCTGATGTGCAACAAACATCAGTTTCAGCTTTAACATCTGCAGAAGTATTAACGTAAGATACCACTGGAACACCTGGGTATTGCTTTTTTAAATTTCTTACATCTTCACCTGTTATAGACGATGATAAAGAGCATCCAGCTTGCATATCTGGCAACAAAACTTTTTTATTTGGTGACATCAATTTTGCTGTCTCTGCCATAAAATGTACTCCACACATTACAATAATATCTGCTTTTGTTTTTGCAGCTTCAATTGCAAGTGCTAAAGAGTCAGCTGAAAAATCAGATATACCATGATAAATTTCTGGAGTTTGATAATTGTGTGCAAGAATTACAGCATTCTTTTCTTTTTTGAGTTTATTAATTTTATAAATATAAGGAGCATGTGTTGCCCACTCAATTTCAGGAACAGTTTTAGAAATTTTTTGATAAATTGGATCTGTTGCTTTTTTTATTTCAGAGGAAATTTCCATGAAAAAACTTATCAACTTGAAATAGAATTGTCATTCATTTAATCTGACGCATTAATTGCGGCCATGCTGAAATTGGTAGACAGGCACGGTTGAGGGCCGTGTGGGCTTAGCCCATGAGAGTTCGAGTCTCTCTGGCCGCACCACAAAAAAATTTATAATTTTTTAAAAAGGGGCGTTCTGTTGCCAGGTGCCCCAAACCCCGTAACTTAATTAATAAATTAATTAAGCTGCAAGTGCGTAACTTTCGTTAGCATTTATAAATTAGC
>LUMI01000086.1_pt1 | contig 25686 bp, 29 predicted proteins | sample 729681 | NCBI WGS metagenome assembly LUMI01 (sample SAMN03860267, study PRJNA289734) | marine metagenome | biome: seawater column; feature: ocean; material: water; isolation source: Red Sea water column Station 34 - depth 10m | place: Saudi Arabia: Red Sea | collected 2011-10-15 | depth 10 m
AATCTTTCTATGCCTTAGTGAAGATAGAGATATTGAAGAAGTTGTTTTAGGAAGTGATGGGATCTTGGAATGTTTAAATGAGGGAACTATAGTAGTTGATCATTCAACAACCTCCGTTGATACTGCGACCTTAATAAGCAAAGAGCTTTTAAAAAAAGACTCTTTTTTTTTAGATGCCCCTGTCTCAGGAGGTGAAGCTGGAGCGCAAAACGGTAAACTTTCGGTGATGATAGGTGGAGACGACTTAGCTTATAAACAAATATCTCCAATTCTTGATTGCTATTCAGCTTTCCATAAATACATGGGTATATCAGGAAATGGACAATTAACAAAAATGATTAATCAGATTTGTATTGCCGGCCTCCTTCAAGCGCTTGCTGAAGCAGCTAGCTTTTCAAAAAAGTCTGGCATTTCATCAAAAGATGTCTTAGATGTCATTTCAAAAGGAGCAGCACAGTCTTGGCAAATGGAAAATAGATGGGATTCAATGATTGATGATCAATATAATTTTGGTTTTGCGGTCGATTTAATGGTTAAGGACTTAGAAATAGTATCAAAGTTTTCAAAAAAAATTGGCGCAAACATATCTGTTACTGAAATGATAAAATCATATTATAAAGAACTTCAAGATATGGGAGCAGGCAAGCTTGATACTTCGAGCTTACTAAAGCGACTGGATGAGAAAGACTACAACTAGACTCAATTTTTTTACTCTTTCCCTATTATTTTTTTATTCATGTAGTGGAGGATCAAACTCATCTAGCTCGGAAATTGTTGAACCTGCTGTTTTTCCTGAGCACCCACTTATTTGGGAAGTTACTTCCCCAAGTTCTGTGAATATGAACGAAGTAAAATTAAACACCGCTTTTAATTACGCTTTTGCCGATGGGACTTTTACTCAATCAGCTATCGTAATCAAGGATGGCAAACTGGTTCATGAAAGATATAGAGGTATTTTAGAAGGAGAGATCAATTCAATAGTAAGCTCTACGACCCTCGATGCTGCAACTCTACAATTTCTTTTTGGTGACAGAGATCAACAAAGCCTTTCTTCTTCCTGGTCGAGCGCTAAGTCTTTTACAAGCTTTCTTATTGGTATTGCTGAGTCACAAGGACTAATTTCATCTATAAATGACTCTGCATCTATGTATATTTCAGAGTGGGCGAATGATCAAAGATCTGAAATCACAATTAAAAACATTCTTGATATGAGGTCTGGACTCGAGCCTATGTGTTTTGACTTTGCTAATCAAAATCTTAGGGTATGCCAAAATCAATTAGACTCTGGATCTGGAGGTGATATCGTTTATTCAGATGATCAGCTTTCAGGCTGCATTAATAGGAATCTTGCTGAGAGCGGAGTCATTCAACCTTGGTACTCAACAACAGAGATTTATATTAGGGGAGACTTTAAATATTCAAATTGTGACACTATGATTTTAGGAGAAATTATATTTCGTGCCACCGGTCAAGATGTTCAAACATTTGCTGATTATCAGCTTTTTTCAAAAATAAATATAGATGCTCTTTGGTGGAAAGATTTTGTTACCTCTGGTCAATCAAATGGAAATCTACTCGCATATTGCTGTTTAGACTCCAACGCCAGGGATTATGCAAAATTTGGTTATATGCTTTTATTAGGAGGTATTTGGGAGGATGGAACTTTAAGTTATAACTCCTATGTAGATAAGATTAGAGAGTTAGAATATTATGGATTACAATTTTGGAAAATTTGCGCAAAATCTCCTGATGTAAATGGAAATTGTCCCGATAATATCTTTATTCACTCTACAATTGGCTTTGATGGACAGTATATTATGATTGATTTTAATAGGAATATAGTTGTAGTCAGAAATAGTCTTTACGCGCCTATCTTAAATCTTTCAAATGAAAGAAAGATGAAATTAATACCATCAAGCCTTGATTCTTCTAACTGGATCTTAACCTTGCCAAGAGCATCAGGGGCTGCAGTAAATAGCACCTTTAATGCCTCAGTTTTTTATGATCTAGTTACTCAAGCTATTGAATAGTTAAGCAAAAAATACGAGTAAGAACCCAACAACTATGTAATAAGAAATTGTTGTTATCTCCATAATCTGCGAATCAAAAATTTCTGAAGAGTCTAAGATCTGATCTTTTAGGAAAATAATTGTAAAGATATTAGCTGCATGGATTACGAATAACAAAATAAAGAAAGCTGAGCTACTTAGATAATAAGAAATCATAATAATGATTAAGAAAAAGAGCTCTAGGTATAATGTCTTAGTAAAATTTTTCTCTTTTAGGAAGTATTTTGTAAGGCTGTAATTCATTTGCCACGCAATAAAAAATATTAAGCCAGTAATTGAATAAATATAAGCAACTATATTTTCAACCATTAAAGATCGCCTTCTTTTCTGACCTCACTTCTTTGCACTTCGAACTGTTCACCATATCTTGCTTCTAACTTCTTTTGATTTTCAGCAATTACCTCATGTGGATCTAAATCAAGAGCTGCACATGCCGTAGCCCAATACCACATAATGTCGCCTAACTCTCTTTTCATATGAAAGATGTTTTCCTCTGAGGCAGGCTTACCTTGCAGATACATTTTCTTTACAATCTCAACAAATTCTCCAGTCTCACTGCCAAGACCCATTGCAGCAGTTAACAATCTTGCCGATTTAATATCAGAGGAAGCATCAATCTCTTTTAATCTTTCCATTAATGCATCAAGATCAAGACTAGGATCACTAGTCACTTTAGTGACAAAGTCTGAATACGTTTTAAAAAAATCTTTTATTTCATTACTCATTAAATTTACTCTCATTTAACCTAGAAACTGTTTGATTGAACTCAACAATAGTTTCATTAATTATTTCTTCAACTGACTTTACTTTATCAATTAAACCCACTGATTGTCCTGCAAGTGCTGGAGCTGCTTCCATGTCTCCATCAAAATATAAATTCTTAATGCCCATCATTTCGGACATTTCCATAACGCCTTTCTCATAAATTTCATTTGTTAGGTTTGTTTTAAGTGCTCGTATGCAGGGCTTTGATTTTTTATTAAGAATTAAAGTTCCATTTGTTTCTGACCCAACAATTGTATTTTTAAAATTATCATGAACAGGGCTTTCCTTGCTTGAGACAAATCTTGTTCCCATTTGGATGCCTTCAGCGCCTGCAGCAAACGCAGCTGCCATCCCAACTCCATCCACAATTCCGCCAGCAGCTACAATTGGTAAGTCAATTTCATTCTTAATTGCTTGAATTAAAACAAACAAACCTACCTCCTCAGGACTCTTAAAACCGCCACCTTCGGTTCCTTCTACAACCAACCCATCAACACCAGCTTCAAAGGCTTTCTTTGCCCCAGCCAAACTTGGAACTGCATGGTAAACGGTAATATCTGCCGATTTTAGGACATCTATGTATTTTCCTGGATCTCCAGCAGACGTAGTAACAAAATTAACACCATGCTCAACAATAAAATCTACCATTGTCGAATCACTTAAGAATAGTAAAGGCAAATTTACACCAAAAGGTTTGTCAGTTAACTCTGCCATTTTTTTGATTTCTTCTTTGCAAGCATCAACCTCTCCAGATGAGGTTTCTATTATCCCAAACCCACCCGCATTTGAGACGGCAGAAGCAAGTTTACTTCTTGCAATCCATCCCATTGGCGCTTGAATAATTGGGTACTTACTGCCTAGATGTTCAATAACTTTGTTCATAAAATTATATTAACACCCACATGATTAGTTTCAATATATACTAAAACAATCATATGGACGTATCCCACATACTTGAAAATCTAAACGATCAACAACGGCATGCCGTCACCTCTGAAGGCCAAAATATTATGGTTCTAGCAGGCGCTGGATCAGGAAAAACTAGGGTGCTTGTTCATAAAGTAGCTTGGCAAGTGGAGGCGCTTAGTTTTTCACCAGGCTCAATTATGGCAGTGACTTTTACGAACAAGGCGGCCAATGAAATGAGATCAAGAATTGAAGATCTTCTTCAGCACCCATCTCCTGAGATTTGGTGTGGGACCTTTCATAGCCTCTCTCATAGAATCTTAAGAAGGTTTAACAAAGAAGCTGAACTATCTTCAGGTTTTACAATCCTTGATGCTGATGATCAGTTAAGGATTATAAAAAGGCTATCCAAAGAACAAGGCATTGACGAAGCAAAGTTTCCATATCGTCAAACTCAATGGCAAATAAATAGTTGGAAGGACTCTGGAAAAAGAGCCAAATCAATAAGAGATAGAGGAGATTTTTATAGAAAAACAATTAAAGGAGTCTATACAGAATACGAAGAGCTTTGTAGAAATGACAGTTTGGTAGATTTTGCGGAGTTGATACTAAAATCTTATGAGCTCATTAGAAAAAATGCCTCCGTTAAAAGTTATTTTCACAAAAGGTTTAGATCCGTTCTGATTGATGAGTTTCAAGATACCAATACTATTCAATACAAGTGGCTGAAGGAAATAACATCAAAGGATGCACTTACAACAGCTGTTGGAGATGACGATCAATCTATATATGGATGGAGAGGAGCAAAAGTTGAGAATGTAGATGCTTATATAAAAGAGTTTAAAAAGGTAAGTGTTGTTAAATTAGAGCAGAACTATAGGTCAACAAGCAAAATCCTATCTGCTGCTAATGCTTTGATAGATAACAACGCTGATAGACTCGGGAAGAATCTTTGGACGGAGGAGCTTGAGGGAGAAAATCTAATTTTGTATCAAGCATTCAATGAACAAGAGGAAGCAAGATTTGTAGCTGGTGTTGTAAAGGATTGGATGGAAAAGGGTGAACTCTATCAAGATTCAGCTGTGCTTTATAGGTCTAATGCTCAATCCAGAGCCATAGAGGAGGCTTTACTTAGAGTAGGCATTCCTTACAGAATTTATGGCGGACTTCGATTTTATGACAGGCTCGAGATTAAGAATGCAGTTAGTTATTTAAGGGTAATCTTTAATAATTCCGATAATCCAGCTTTTGAAAGATCAATTTCGAATCCTACCAGAGGAGTAGGCCAAAAGACTTTAGCTAAAGTACGAGATGAAGCAAAAAAATCTGGAATTTCTTACATCAAAGCTGCTGCTAAATTAATAGATGAAGGCGCAATAAAAGGGAAGGGAGCCTCAGGGCTTGGAACATATTTAGAGTTTATTGCAAATGCTTTTGAAATGTTGCAAACGCATAATCTTTCAGAATTAGTTGAACATATAAATGTGAAGTCAGGTCTATATGATTTTCATAAAAAGGAACCCGGAGAAAAAGGTAAAACAAGGACAGAGAACCTCGACGAGCTTGTGTCGGCAGCAAAAAACTTTGAACAATCTTTTAATGAAGATAAAGATAATAAAGAGATTGTTGAAAACTTTTTAGACGTTATTTCTTTAGATGCAGGAGACAGACAAGCAGATGAGCATGATGATGCTGTCCAACTTATGACATTACACTCAGCAAAAGGATTAGAGTTTAAGCTAGTTTTCTTAACTGGTATGGAGGAAAGCTTGTTTCCGCACGGAAGATCAATGGAAAGCGCATCTCAGCTTGAGGAGGAAAGACGCCTTTGTTATGTAGGAATAACTAGAGCAATGAGAAAACTTTACCTAACCTATGCTGAATCGAGAAGGTTGCACGGGACTGACATATTTAACCCTCCCTCAAGATTTTTAAAAGAAATACCTTCAGAGCTAATCGATGAAATAAGGCCGAGAGCACAAACAACGATACCTTACAAAAGAAAAGGACAGATGAGTCCATCCTTAAAGGATTCTTCCGATTCTATTGGGATTTCTTTGGGTGAAAAAGTTTCACATCCAACGTTTGGAGAGGGTATAGTACTTAATTATGAAGGAGCTGGTGAGTCAGCACGAGTTCAAATAAATTTTGAACAAGAGGGAACAAAATGGTTAGTTTTAGCGTTCGCAAAATTAGAAAAAATATAATTAAGAGTAATTTTGTATTCTTTGCTTTATTGTTTGCAATAAGCTGCTCAGATTCTTCTAACACTGAACAAAAAATAGATAAGCAAAAAACCTACAATTGGTCTCTTGTAACGACATGGCCCAAAAACTATCCGGGTTTAGGTATGGCTCCAGAAAGGCTAGCAAAGCTTGTTAAAGAAATGAGTGATGGCAGAATGAATATAACAGTCTATGGAGCTGGCGAAATTGTTCCAGCAATGGGGGTTTTTGATGCTGTATCCTCAGGATCAGTTCAAATGGGGCATAGCGGCGCTTATTATTGGAAAGGCAAAATTCCTGCAGCACAATTCTTTGCAGGGGTTCCGTTTGGACTGAATGCCAAAGAAATGAATGCTTGGGTAAACAGAGGTGGCGGATTAGAAATATGGAGGGAGTTATATGAACCCTTTAATATTTATCCGATACCTTGTGGCAATACTGGAACACAGATGTTTGGCTGGTTCAATAAGGAAATTAACTCATTAGATGATTTGAAGGGTTTAAAAATGAGGATTCCTGGAGTTGGAGGAGAGGTTTTTAAAAGAGCCGGCGGTAATCCAGTAAATATCCCTGGCGGTGAATTATATACAGCTATGCAGACTGGAACTATAGATGCAGTTGAGTGGGTTGGCCCATACAATGATTTAGCCTTTGGTTTTCAACAAGTAGCAAAATATTATTATTATCCTGGGTGGCATGAACCTGGATCTATGCTTGAATTATTAGTAAATGATGATGCTTGGAATTCACTCCCACCTGACTTACAAGCAATTATTGAAACTGCAGCTAAAGCGGTTAATCAAGATTTATTAGACGAATATACGGCCTCAAACAATAAGGCTCTTAAAGAACTTATTGAGACTCATGGAGTTGAGTTAAGAAAACTTCCGGAAGAAGTAATTATGGAATTTAAAAAAATCTCTGATGAAATTATTGCGGAAAGTCTTAACGACGAGACGATAAGAAAGGTTCATACTTCTTTTCAAGATTTTTTAGATGAGGTCTCAGACTATCATTCAATTGCAGAAGATGCCTTTGTTGAAGCTAGATCAAGTAGTGATTAAAGATTTAGGCAAAAAGCAATATCAAGAAACCTTTTCTGCAATGAAAGATTTTGTAGCAAAAGGTGAAGATGAATCTATTTGGATGCTTGAGCATGATCCAGTCTTCACGCTTGGAACCGCTGCAGATCAAAAACATATTTTAAAAAGAACAGATATTGATATATTCCAAGCAGACAGAGGAGGAGAGGTTACCTATCACGGACCAGGTCAGCTCGTTATATATTTCTTATTAAACATAAAAAATAGGAATCTTGGACCAAAGAAGTTTGTAAAACAATTAGAGGACTTAGTGCAGAAGACGCTTTTAGATTTTCAGATTCAAAGTAATACTATAGAAGGCTCACCTGGAGTCTATGTAGATTCAAAGAAGATAGCATCAATTGGACTCCGTTTTTCAAAAGGTTATTCCTATCACGGCATAAGCATCAATGTTGATATGGATTTAGATCCTTTTAAAAATATTAATCCCTGTGGTTACGAAGGACTTCAAGTTACCCAAATTAAAGATATATATAGCAACATCACCCTAGAGAAAGTAAAATCAGTAGTAGAAAAAAACATTCAACAGATTTTTTAATTGATGGAAATAATACCTACAGTAAAGATTGTAAATAGAGACGGCATTAAGGCTGTTAAAAATGGTCAAAAGGCAAATAAGTTTGCATCGATTCCTGCTGAAAAGAAGCCAAGCTGGATTAGAGTAAAAGCTAGTTTTGATCCCAAATATAAGCTGGTCAAAGATCAAGTTGCCTCCAAAAAACTTAATACAGTCTGTGAAGAGGCAATGTGCCCAAACATTTCGGAGTGTTGGTCAAGCGGAACAGCAACTTTTATGTTGATGGGTTCAGTTTGCACCAGGGCTTGTAAATTTTGCTCGGTAGATACAGGAAATCCAAAAGGCTGGTTAGATCAAGAAGAGCCTTTGAAAACAGCTAAAGCTGTCAGAACTATGGGCCTTAAATATGTTGTTCTAACTTCAGTTAATAGAGATGATCTTGAAGATGGAGGTGCTGAACATTATGCACAGACAGTTCAGGCTATAAAAGATCTTAATCCCAACACTGCTGTAGAGGCGCTTACCCCTGACTTTAAAGGAATTAAATCCTCAATAGATACTATTGTGAATTCTGGTATCGAAGTTTTTGCCCAAAACCTTGAGACGGTGAAAAGATTAACTCATCCAGTAAGAGATCCTAGAGCAGGATATCAACAAACACTGGATGTTTTATATGAATCAAAAGAAATAAATAAGGAAGTATTAACAAAAACAAGTTTAATACTGGGCCTTGGCGAAACAGATGAAGAGATTGAACAAGCAATGGATGACCTTATTGATCATAAAGTTGATATCTTAACTCTTGGACAATATCTGCGGCCAACTCTTAATCACTTACCAGTAGAGAGGTGGGTTACCCCTGAAGAATTTGAAAAATATAGAGAGATTGGACTAAGCAAAGGCTTCTTGGAAGTTGTTTCAGGTCCAATGGTTAGATCAAGCTATAGAGCTGAACAAGCTTTGCAAAAAAATAATGCTGGAATTGAGCTTAAAACAAGAACAGCTTAATTAATTCAGTAAATTATATAAGCAGATATATTCCAAAAATTGAAAAATTCATCTGTTGTTATTTGAGCCTCAGGAATAGATATTGTAATAGAGTGTTCTCCCTTTTCTAACTTACCTAATTCAATTATTTCAGGAACTACTTTGCTACCAGGACACCACCCAGATCTCGAATAGTCTGAGGACGCAATTCTTTCTTCAATTATCTCACCTTTCCACTCAGCTTCTGTCATCCAAACGCCTGAGCTAGGATTAAATCTTCTAAAGGAAGCGCAGTCATCTCGCCAAGGGATAAACTCTTTTATAACTTTGCCATTAAGGCTTATCACATTAAGCCTTTTTACAAACTCATCACCGCCACTATGACCGCCATGGCCTGTTGTTAAATAATATAATCTTACGTTTTCATGATCTTTAGCTAACTTGAATGTTTTTGTTATGGGCTCGCTAGCAAATTTATCGTAACCACTTTGTCCCGGAAACATTGGAGTTGTATTTAGCAAAGGAAATATAGTCTTTAATGGTTTCTTTGTTTTTGTGTAATATTCATCAAACTTAAAACCTACATCAACACTCCAACCCTCATTTGACCAAGTATCAATGTAAAGACCAACCCAAACCTCATCGCTCAAAACTGGCAGTAGATGAGATATATCCTCTTCCCAAGTTATGTCATCCTCCCACCTTGGTATATAAGAAGGTTTTAGCTTTTGTATATTTTCTTTATTATTGAAGTGACCAACACCAAAAGGAGTTATAAATCTTAGTAATTCCAATGAAGTTACTTCTTTTAGGTTATCAAAATCAGCTTTGGGTAATAAAAAGAACGACCCAGACTTATCCCAAGGATCTCCTGTCGACTTTAATGTGATAATGGCTTTAGCGCGATGAAAATTATCAGTCTCAGGTAATTTAATCTTCTTAAGGACCACTCTTCCTGACCCAAGCGTTCTAGTGATTTCTGTATCATTATTTATAAGGCCTGCATCGAACAAGATTTTTTGATCTTCAAATACTGTTAAAGTTTGTTCGGTGACTATTTCATCTTGAGAACATGAAACAATAAAAAAAATGGTAAAAAATAGGATTCTCATAAGACTAAGCTTGGAAAAAGTATAACCATTAACAAGACTAATAACTGAATCACTATAAAAGGTATTACCCCTTTATATATTTCTATTGTTCTTATTGATTTATCTGCAACTCCCCTAAGGTAAAAGAGAGAAAACCCAAAGGGAGGTGTTAAAAAAGAAGTTTGAAGATTAATTGCTAGCATTATCCCAAGCCAAACAGGATCAAAACCCATCATAAGTAACGGTGGCGCAATTAGTGGAACAAATACATAACAAATCTCAATAAAATCTAATATAAAACCCAGCAAAAATATCATCAGCATTACGAAAAACAATGCTGAATATTTTCCACCCGGTAACATCTCAAAAACTAAACTAATTAATTCATCGCCACCGACCCCTCTAAAGATTAGAGAAAATATGGACGCACCAATTAAGATAGTAAAGACCATGGTAGTAACCAAAGCCGTTCTTCTACTCGCCTCTTTTAAAAGCTCTATGTTGAACTTTTTAAAGTACAAACATATAAGTATTGAACCAATTGCTCCAACACCAGCTGCCTCTGTTGGAGTAGCAATCCCAAAAATAATAGACCCCAAGACCATAAAGATAAGTAAGATTGGTGGCAAAAGAGTATTTAATAAAGACAGAAAACTAACTTTGCTTTCCTTTTCACTACTAATGGTTAAATTTCTGTTCCAAAAGATTGTATAAACCAAAAAAAGTATACAAATAATAAGTCCTGGTAGAAGCGCTCCTATAAACAAATCGCCTACAGAAACTGTTTTTACTGAAAAGATACCCATATCATTTTGAGCTCGCTGATATGCATTGGACATAACATCACCAAGAAGAACTAACGCAATTGACGGAGGAATAATCTGACCTAAGGTACCAGTTGCTGCAACTAGACCAGAAGAGAATTTTTTATCATATCCCTCCTTAAGAAGAGCCGGAAGTGACATTAACCCCATAGTCACAACTGTTGCCCCGACGATACCTGTACTTGCGGCTAATAATGCACCCACGATAACAATGGAAATACCAAGACCGCCCTTTATACCAGCAAAGGCTTTGGCCATATCCTGCAACATCTTTGCTGCAATTCCCGATCTTTCCAACACCACCCCCATAAAAACAAATAAGGGCACAGCAAGAAGGGTTTGATTATTCATAATCCCAAATATTCTTATCGGCAAATTTTTAAAAAGATTTAAATCAAAGATGCCAAATAATGAACATATCAGAGCAAATATTATTGATACACCAGCTAACGTAAAAGCAACTGGATAACCAGCCAACAATGAACTACAAACAAATATTATTAATAAAAGCGGTATTATTTCCATAGCTCTTTTAATTGTTTAACGGCTGCTAAAAAAAGCACGAGTGGAAAAAGTAAGATTATTGTTTTATGAAGATAAACAGTCTTTAAACCACCAGGCTCAGTTGATGATTCCTTTAACAGCCAAGATAATTTAATAAAATCTATTGAGTAAAAACTTATTATAAAAACCACCGGCAAGACGAAAAAAACTAAACCCAAGGTATTTATAAGTTTTTTATATGATTTTGATTTGTCTTTATAGAGAATATCCACTCTAACATGCTCTTCCTCAGCAAGAGCCCAGCCAGCACAACCTAAGAAAACTAGTGCATGCAAATACAGTGCCAGCTCTTGTAAATCTGCTCTACCAACCCCAAATACATATCTACTAATAACAATATATATAACCAGAATTACAATTATTGGTAAAAAGTACGAAAAAAATTTGCCTATAGATTGATTCATAAAATATTAATTTTTAAAATAAGCTAATGATTACAGTTTTATCTCCAGCAAAGACACTAGATTATAGTGCTAATTATAATGATACACACTCTGTGCCGAGCTTTCTAAAAAAGTCCGGGGAGCTCGTTAAAGAACTAAAGCAAAAGGAACCAAGTGAAATAGCCTCGCTAATGGGCCTTAGTGATAAGTTAGCGTCATTAAATTTTGATAGATACCAGTCTTGGAAAGCTGAAAAAAAGATTTCAGATAATTCAAAACCTGCTTTACTAGTTTTTAAAGGTGACGTTTACCAAGGGCTACAAGCTGAAGACTTCAAAAAAGGCGATCTTAACTTTGCACAAAAGCACTTGAGAATATTGTCAGGATTATATGGCGCACTTAAGCCCCTAGATGTTATGAACCCGTATCGATTAGAGATGGGTACAAAATTACAAATTAATGGTTGGAAAAACCTATATGAGTTTTGGGGCGAATCCGTTAAAAAAGATCTACTCAAAGATTCAGATACAATCGTGAACTTAGCTTCTAATGAATACTATAAGGTTCTAGGTAACATAAGTGACGAAGCTAATGTGGTCTCTCCAGTCTTTAAAGACTATAAAAATGGAAACTATAAAATAATTAGCTTTTATGCCAAAAAGGCTAGAGGTTTAATGGCTAGGTTTATTATTCAAAACAGGATCAAGAAAACTGATGAGCTAGTTAATTTTGATCTTGATGGATATAAATACTCTAAAGCTGATTCAACCGCTGATAGTCCAGTATTTCTAAGAAAGTCTTAACTTTTTGATTCGTTGAACTTTTTAACATCGACCATTTTGTCGAAGCTAGCATCTCTTTTTTCCATTTGAGCAGTCATAGCTTCAGTCATATCTGCTTGACTAAGCATTGCACCGCTCCAAAGAGCATTAAAGTCTAAGCTATCACTTACATTGTGATCTCTTGAGTAATTCATTACCGCCTTAAGACCATATATCGCTACTGGCGATTTAGAGGCTATTTCAGCTGCTAGTTTATGAACTGCATCAAGCATTTCATCTTGTGTTTCATAAATTTCTCCTACCAGCCCAGAATCTTTTGCTTCATCGGCAAGCATTCTTCTTCCGGTATAAGCCATCTCCCTCATCTTTGAATCAGGAATAATCTTTGGCAGCCTTTGAAGGGTACCAACATCAGCAGCCATACCAATGTTAATTTCTTGAATACAAAAGAAAGCATCATTTGAAGCAAAACGCATATCACATGCAGTAATGAGATCTAACGCTCCACCAATAACACCTCCATGAACCGCAGCAATTACTGGAACTCTTATTTCTTCGAGTTTACTTATATAGCCTTGCAACTCTTTTGCAGTTCTATAAACAGCTTCACCAACTCTGGCATGGTCGGGTTTTTTGTCATCAGGAATATCATCAACTCCATTAGAAAAAGCACTAAGGTCCATACCTGCACAAAAGTGTTTTCCAGTTGAAGAAAGAATTACAACTCTTACATCAGAATCTCTATTTATTTCCTCTAATGCATCTCCTAGCTCGACCCAAAAGTCTCGAGTCATTGTATTTAGTTCATTTGGGCGATTTAAAACAAGACTGCATATATGGTCTTTTGTTTTTACATCAAAGCAGGAATACTTACTCATTTCTTTGCAATATCTATTGATTCTGAGACTTTATCCATTAGCTCATCTACAAGATCAAATGTTTTATGATGAGGCAGTACAATTTTTCTATCTTTGCTGAGCCACTTGAGCCTACTATGTACAAATTCTAAATTATCTATAAGTTTTTGGTTCATTATTTCTATTAGTTGAAAACTGTAATTATAAGTAAATGATCCTTATAATCAAAAAAAAATAAAAAATGCTTGATTTCAACAAACTGCTACCAGACTTAATAGATCTATCTTCAAAAGCCAGCAATACAATAATGGATATCTACAATTCTGATTTTTCACATGAAAATAAAGATGATGGATCTCCTCTGACACTAGCAGATGAATCATCAAATAAAATAATTATCGATGGATTAAAAGAAATAACACCTCAAATCCAAGTTATTTCAGAAGAGACCTTCAAGAGTGATATTTCTTATGCAGATAGTTATTGGTTAATAGATCCGCTTGATGGTACTAAGGAATTTATTAATAAAAATGGAGACTTTTCAGTAAACATCTCTTTTATTCATGAGAGGCGAAGTATTTTTGGGATTGTTCAAAGACCCACTGATTTAAGGATCTGGACAAGTCTAGATAAAGTTTCCCAGGAGAAGGCTGAAGAAACATCGCCACTAAGGATTGTTATGAGTAGAAGCCATAAGAGAGAGGCAGATACAATGTTTTTACAATTTCTTAAGGATTCTGAAATAGATTATGAGCTTGTCGAAAAGGGCAGCTCATTAAAAATTTGCGCTTTATGCGATGGTGAAGCAGACATATACCCTAGATTTGGGCCAACTTCTGAGTGGGATATTGCTGCTGCAGATGCAGTTCTTAAATCTTATAGAGGTTCAATACTTAGCCTTGAAGACTTTGAAAAGCTCAAATATTCCAAGAAAAAAATACTCAATCCGCCTTTTATAGCCTATAGAAATGAACTTATTAGAGAAGCTTATGGTCAAAAAGTGGAAGATTATGTAAAAAAGTTGCTATAATTTAAGGTCTACATAATTTTTATGTATAATATATTATAAACAGAAATTATAATGGGTACTGATTTACAGAAAATTGAGCTAACAACGCCAGGTAAAGATATAGAATCTTACCTTGCTTGCGTGCACTCAATACCAATATTAACGCCTGAACAAGAGAAAGAACTTGCTCATAAGCTTTATGACAACGATGATCTTGACGCTGCAAGGCAATTAGTTATTTCGCACCTACGTTTTGTCGTCCATATTGCAAGATCCTATCAAGGCTATGGTTTACCAATAGGCGATATTATCCAAGAAGGTAATGTTGGTCTTATGAAAGCTGTTGATAGATTTGATCCTAACAGAGGCGTGAAGCTTGTTTCTTTTGCAGTCCATTGGATAAAGGCTGAAATTCATGAGTACATTCTTAAAAACTGGAGACTTGTAAAAATAGCTACTACAAAAGCTCAAAGGAAACTATTCTTCAATCTAAGAAGCAAGAAAAAGTCATTGGAATGGCTTACTAAAGAAGAAGCAGAAAAAATAGCTGAAGATTTAAATGTCGAAGTCAAAGATGTTTTGCATATGGAAAACAGACTATCTTCTAATGATTCATCATTTGATGCTCCTGTAAATACTGGAGATGGTGAAAATGAAATAATGGCGCCATCACAATATCTAGAAGATAAAAGATTTAATCCTGAAGACTTGGTTGAGGCAGAGCAAACAATGGCATTTAATAATGCCGAACTTTTAGATGCTCTCAAAGGCCTTGATGACAGAAGTAAAGATATTATTCGAAGAAGATACCTATCCGACTCTAAAGTTACTCTTCATGAGCTAGCAGAAGAGTATAAAATTTCAGCAGAAAGAATTAGACAGATCGAAAATGGCGCTCTTAAAAAATTAAGGGTCTCTATGACTGATGCTCTGTGAATGCTAAAACAATAGGCATTATTCTTAACGGCTCAGAAATCCACTTAAAGTCTAACTCCCTCAAAGAACTTATAGATAGCTTAAATCTCTCTGAAGCCAGATTTGCTGTAGAAATAAATCGAGAGATTGTTCCAAAATCACAGATAGATAACTATACTCTCAATGACAAAGATGAAGTTGAAATAGTTATTGCCGTTGGCGGAGGATAAATTGGAAAAGTTGGTTGTCGGCTCTAGAGAATTCTCATCTAGGCTCCTAGTCGGTACAGGGAAATATAAAGATTTCCAAGAAACACAAGACGCAATAGTGGCCTCAGGAGCAGAAGTAGTTACTGTAGCAATAAGAAGGACTAATATTGGTCAAAACAAAGGAGAACCAAACCTTCTTGATTTCCTAAATCCTGAAGAATTTATAATTCTTCCCAATACGGCAGGCTGCTACAGTGTTGATGATGCGGTCCGAACTTGTAATCTAGCAAGGGAGCTTTTAGATGGCCATAACCTCGTTAAACTTGAAGTTCTTGGAGATGAAAAAACGCTATTTCCAAATATGACTCAAACACTTGAGGCTGCAAAAATATTAGTTGAAGATAATTTTGAAGTAATGGTCTATTGCACTGATGATCCAATATTATGTAAAGAGCTTGATGATATTGGCTGTGTTTCGATTATGCCTCTGGCAGCTCCTATTGGTTCAGGATTAGGGATAACAAACCCATATAACATAGAGATAATCTTGGAGAATTCAAATAAACCAGTCATTGTTGATGCAGGAGTAGGGACTGCTTCAGACGCCACCATAGCGATGGAGCTAGGATGTGATGGCGTACTAATGAATACAGCGATAGCTGAAGCCAAAAATCCTGTTCTCATGGCTTCAGCTATGAAAAAAGCAATTGAGTCAGGCAGAGAAGCATTCTTGGCCGGGAGAATGAAAAAAAGACTATATGCCTCAAAGTCATCTCCAGAGGATGGAGTAATAAAGTAGTTGAGATATAACTTTTTACCAAGCTTTGCCAGAAGAAAAGGAAGGATTACAAAGCTTCAGGAAACAAACCTAAGTTTCTTAGCAGATTATTTGTTGGATGATCCTAATACTTTAAATAATGATCCATCGTTTGATAAGATTGTCCTTGAAATAGGCTTTGGTAACGGGGAAGACTTTTTTTCCTTTGCGAAAGAAAAAACCAATACATTATTTTTGGCTTCTGAAGTTTATAAATCTGGTATTGGGAATTTAATAGGAAAAATTAGAGAGCATTCACTGGAAAATATATATATTCATGAAGGGGATATAAGAGATCTTATTTTTGAAGAAAAAGGTTTTAAATTTGATGAAGTTTATATCATTTGCCCTGATCCATGGCCAAAAGATAGACATCACAAAAGAAGACTTTTAAATAAAGATTTCTTTGAACGCATTCAGCCATGCTTGAAACAAAATTCATTTATTTTTCTTTCTACAGACTGGAAAAACTATGCTGAACAAATTGAAGATGTGCTAAGAGCTTTTGAAGATAAGTTTTCTATTGAGACTTTAGAGCAAATACCCGGGAGAGAGCTTTCTAAGTTTCAAAGAAAAGGTATCAAGGAAGGGCGAGAGATATATAACTTCAAATTAAGTCTTATTTAATTTATCCATAAGCTTTTTCAAAGCTTGGCCTCTATGGCTTATTTTATTTTTTTCTAATGAGTTAAGTTCTGCGAAGGACTCAGAATATCCTTTTGGATAAAACATTGGATCATAACCAAAACCCTTTTCACCTCTTTCAATAGTTCTGACCTCACCTTCAACTTTTCCATCACAAACTATAATTTCATTTTGACCTTTTATACCAATAGCAACGATGCAACAGAAAAAGTATGCATAAGTTGATTGAAGTTTATTATCCTTAAGTTTTGATATAAGTTTATTTCTGTTATCACTATCAGTTGCATTCAATCCTGCATATCTAGCCGAGTAAAGGCCGGGCTCATTATTGATCGCAGGGACTATTAAGCCTGAGTCATCACCAACAGATGAGATATTTGTTTTTGTAAATGCATTTTTAGCTTTTAGGATTGCATTCTCTTCAAAATCTTTTCCTGTTTCTTCAACATCACTGATATTGAAAATAGATTGAGGAATGCATTCAAAATCTGGAAGAATTTTTTGAAATTCGTTGATTTTCCCTTTATTTGAGGAAGCTATGATTAATTTATTTTCTTTCAATTAAGTACACACCCTCAGCAGCAAAAAGATTCGGCAATAGTTTTGTTAAAGTACTCTCTTTGAAGTTATTGTTTAAATACAATTTTTCAATTACTTGTAAATCTAAGTTGTGACAGAGTTCCTCGAAATCTTTAATGGTGCACAAATGAATATTCTTAGTCTCATACCAGGGCACTGGAAGATTCTTTGTAACTGGCATCTTTCCTAAAAATAAATCTAATCTACAGGACCAGTGGGCAAAATTTGGAAGAGTAACAATACATTTATTAGAGATATTGAGGATATTTTGAAGGGCTAAATTAGGATTTTTAAGGCATTGGATTGAGTTTGCCATTATTGTTATATCAAAGTCCAAATCATTAAACTCTTTAATACCCTCATCAATATCACATTGCATAACTGGGATATTTCTTCTAAGACATTCATTAGCTTTAGATATATCTATTTCAATACCAAAACCATTAACATTTTTTGAATCTTTAAGGTGCTCTAGAAGGTCTCCATCACCACAACCTAAGTCAAGAACTTTAGTGTTTTGCGGAATCCATTTTTCTATTATTCTCTTAAAATCTGATTTCATTTTGATTCGATAAAGTTTTTTATAGCATTTTGGTAATCTTCATTTGGATAAAGGAAGCTGTCATGACCATGCTCTCCTTCTAATTCAATATATGAACATTTTTTATTCGCTTTGATGGATGCTAAACATATTTCTTTTCCATTGCTTGTAGGGAACATCCAGTCTGAGGTAAATGATACAACCAGAACTTCGGCAGTAATGTTTTCAAGAGCAGACTCAAGACTGTCGTCATACCCATGAGCAATGTCAAATTTATCCATAACTTTTGTTAAAAGAATATATGAATTAGCATCAAAAGATTCTGCAAACTTTCCTCCCTTATATTGAAGGTAATTCTCAATTTCAAAATCAACATCTTCAGCTATTTTAGAATCAGTATTTTGTAATTTTCTTCCAAAGCGCTGATCCATATTTTTTGCAGATAAATAAGTTATATGACCAAGCATCCTTGCAGCTTTAAGACCTTTAACTGGAGATTTGTTAAATTCGAGATACTTCCCGTCATGAAAATCACTATCTTTCCTTATAACTTCTCTCTCAACCTCATTCAAAGCAATATTTTGAGAGCTTGTTTTAGCTGCAGCAGCAAGAATGCCAACTTTTTTTACCATTTTAGGATAACTAACAGCCCATTGAAGTGATTGCATGCCTCCCAAACTTCCTCCAATGACTAAGTGCCACTTTTTTATTCCTAATTTATCGGCAAGCATTTTTTGAGATTCAACCCAATCAATAACCTCTAACTGAGGAAAATTATTATTAAATCTTTCCCCATTTTTATCTTTACTAAGAGGACCACTAGAACCAAAACAACTTCCTAGATTATTTACGGAGACAACAAAGAAACGATTTGTATCTATTGTTTTATCTGGACCAATAAACTCATCCCACCAACCAATGTTACCATCTCTTTTTCCTGCAGCATGATGACTTCCAGAGAATGCATGACATACAAGGACTGCATTATCTTTTTTCTCATTTAGCTCCCCATAAAAATCAGTCATTAACTCAAAGTTTTCAAGAGCCTCTCCCGAAGCACACTCTAATTTACAATCAATAAGTATTTTTTTTGTCTCAACAATCATTTAGAGAATAGAAACAGCAAGCTGTGCCAGGAAAACATTTATGGAATTAAGTAAAATGAATGCAAAAATAGGAGAGAAATCTAAGACACCAATAGCCGGAATAAATTTTCTTATTGGATCCAGAATTTTATTAGAAACTTCCTCAACGATCTGCCACATATCATTTTCAGAAAATGGAGCAACCCAACTCTTAACAACACCAGCAATAACAAAGTAAAAAAGTATCTTAAAGAATACGATAAGAACCTCAAAAAAACTTATAGAAATAAGCAGAATATAGTTATAACTAGATACATAACTCAAAAGCCCTAAAAACTTAAAAACTATTGCGACAATCAAACCTGATAAAGATTTATTAATTCCTAAGAAGACTTTTGTAAATGGGTCTACAATCTTTACGAATATTTGAACTATGGGGTTGAAATAATTAACTTTAAATATAGAAAAAATAGAATAAATTACAGCAATAAACATTAGGCCTGTGCTTACAAGCTCTAGGAAAGAAAATAAACTACTATTCATAAGATCGAATTATAAATCAAACTCTTGGGCCAAAGAGAATTTCCCCAACTCTTATTAAGTTTGACCCCGCTTTAATGCATTCTTTATAGTCAGATGAAGTTCCCAAAGACAGAACTTGTATATTTTTTCTTTTTGCTTTCATATCGTTAAATAAATTAACAGAATCTTTTATTTCTCTAATATGTGAAACTTTATCTTGGTTTATGTTTGGCATAAACATCAACCCAGTAAGTTCTAAGTTATCGAAGCTATCAGCAAGGCTTATAAACTCTTCAGCATCGCCAGGCAAAATTCCAGATTTAGAGTCTTCACCACTTATATTTACTTGAACCAATACCTTTTGTATTTTGTTAATCTTTTTTGATTCAAAATCCATTTTTCTTAATACTTTTTCTCTATCAACCGAATGAACAAGATAAGAATTTTTGACAATTAAACCAATCTTATTGGTTTGGATTGGGCCCATAAAATGCCATCTTATTTTTTTTGAATCAAGAGCCAAAGATTTCTCATTAAGTTCTTGCGCATAATTCTCGCCAAAATCTCTAAGACCAAGCCTATACAGACCTAAAATATCTTCTAAACTCTTTTTCTTGGAAACACCAACTATAGATATTTTGTCATTGTCGACTTTATTTTCACTACAAAACAATCTTAGATCTTCTTTGAAGTCTGCAAAAGGCTTCGTCATATTTGAGAACACCTTGTTCTTAGAAGCGGAAGGAAATCAGCTCTTATGAGAGTTTCTCTGGCATTATTTGTATCAGATATGCTCTGCATGGGTCCGATCATTACTCTGAAAAGTATTCCATCATAGTTTTTTGATGTTACCTCTTCTAAATAGGGCTCAAAACCCAATTCTCTCATCTTATCTAAGGTTTCTTCAGCAAATATTTTTTTACCATAAGTTTCAATTTGAAGATAGGACTCGCAGGTTGCCTCTTCATAAATCTTCTCTAATTCAAGGTATATATTTTCATTTTTGAGATCTTGCTCAAATGTGAAAGTAATATCATTTTCTGTTTTTTCTACTGTGTAAATTTCAGACTCTGTATTAAAGAATAGTCCAGAACCCATTAGGAATACGACTGGAAAAACCATTAAAGCTAAAATCAACTTTATAGGAACTGGCGACTTACCAGTGGCTATATTTGAAACACTTTTATTTTTTTTTATATCTTTTTTTTGTTGAGCGAAATCTTTCATTTACATTTCTTCTAATGCCTTTACACCTAACAGATTGAGGCTATCCGCTATTACTTCCTTTATGGTATGAGTAACTGCAAGAATAGTTAATTTTTCAGATTCTGACTTGTCTAATATTTTGTTATCGTTATAAAAATTATGAAAAATTGAAGCTAAATCCTTTAAATAAAAAATTAATAAGTGTGGTGAGAGGTTGTTACAGGTTTTTTCAAGTACATTTGGATATTTTGAGATCTCATGAATAAGATTTGAGCAAATATCTACATGGTCTTCAGAAATATCTTCTGCAAGAAAATCTTTTAAGCCAGCTTTTTTTTCAAGAGAGCATATTCTAGCGTGTGCGTATTGAATGTAGTAATACATATTTTCTTTCTTGCTTGAGACTGCTAAGTCTAGATCGAAATCTAAATGCTGATCAGTTTGTTTTGAAAGATAATAAAATCTAGCAACATCAGAGCCAACATCACTTAATAAGTCCTCGAGAGAGTAAAATTCTCCACTTCTTGTAGACATCTTAACTGGCGAACCACCTTTAATTAGATTTGCAAATTGAACAAGCTTCACAGAAAGTTTATTTTTGTCATAGCCTAAGCCTTCCAAAGATGCTTCGACCCTCTTTATGTATCCATGATGATCGGAGCCCCAAATATTTATAATTTCATCAAAACCTCTATCTAATTTATCTTTATGATAAGCAACATCAGAAGCGAAGTAAGTTTGTCTTCCATCAGCTCTTATCAAAACTCTATCCTTATCATCGCCAAAATCAGAAGATTTAAACCAGATATTTCCATCTCGATTATCTATTAGATTATTTGTATTTAGCTGCTGGACAGCTGCATCAATTTTTGAATCAGCACCTAGTAAAGAGGATTCTAAGAACCAGTTATCAAAAGTTACGCCAAAATCTTCAAGGTCTTTTTCTATTGTTGAAAGAACACTCTCTAATGACACTTTTTTAATTGATTGCCAGTCTTTCTCACTAGCAGATTTGAGATGCGAGATAATTTTATCTATTTTCTCTTCATCGTCCTCGGGAAGACTTTTAAAAAGATCATCAATATTTACAGCATCCTGTAAGTTAGCATTCTTAGCGATTTCCTTTATATACTCTCCTCTGTAAGCACTTTCAGGAAAAATATTATCTTCTATTTCAATGGCTCTTAAATATACACTAGCCGTAAGAATATCTATTTGTCTTCCTGCATCATTGACATAGTATTCCTTTTGAACTTCATGACCTTTTTTTTCAAGTAGTTTTGAAATTACATCACCATAAATAGCTCCTCTTCCATGACCAACATGAAGTGGACCAGTTGGATTTGCTGAAACAAATTCGACTTGAATTTTTTTTGAATCCGCTTCCTCTCTAATAGTATTTTTATTAAGGATATCTTTAATTATTTTCAGAGTCCCAGAATGGTTGAGAAAGATATTAATGAATCCAGGACCAGCAACCTCAATTGAGCTCACTAAACTAAGCTCCTTCAAAATATTTCCAATTTCAAGACCAATTTCTTTAGGATTATTTTTAGTAATATTTCCCAATATCAAAGCAATATTGCATGTAAGATCACCTTTCTCAGGACTATCAGGTATTTCTATTTGGAACTTTGAAGAAGCAATTGAAACCTCTTCTTCAGAGAAGCGCTCTTCTATATGACTGAGAATCTTATTCTTTATTTCATCAGCTATCATTAGCTCTTCCTAAATATTCTGATGAACGAGTATCTACTTTAACAACTTCACCTTCCTCAACAAAAAGAGGTACTTGAATTGAAACTCCTGTTTCAAGAACTGCAGGCTTTTGAGCGCCAGACACCGTATCTCCTTTTACACCAGGCTCAGATGTTTCAATCTTTAAGCTTACAATTTTTGGAACATTAATTGCTATGGCCGAGTCATTCCAAAGCACTATTTCACAAAGCTCCTCACCAATAAGCCATTTTTTTGCATCGAGCATAATCTTTTCATCTAGTTCTATTTGTTCATATGTACTGTTATCCATAAAGTACCATTTTGATTCATCCTTATATAAAAATGCCATTTCTTTCACAGTAACATCAGCAAGCTCTACACTTTCATTAGATTTAAAAGTTTTTTCAATCACATTTCCTGATAATAAATTCCTGTATTTAATTCTTACAACTGCTTGACCTTTTCCTGGCTTATGAAACTCATGACTTAGTATTGTGCATGGCGCTCCATCAAGAAGTATTTTAGTTCCAGTTCTAAATTGATTTGTTGGTATCTTCATGGTTTACAATATATCTACTCATTTTAATTGGGAGTCATTAAATGAACAAACTCTTTATCTATACATTTGCGATCCTTTTACTCCAAGGGTGTTCTAATGAAACAAAACTCACAGAAGAAGATGCCATCCTTTTCTTGGATGAGATGGAGGAGTTCAGTGCTGAAGAGGGGCCAATTGCAAGCTCAGCTTATTGGATTTCGTCGAACTTCATCACCTATGACTCACAAAAAGTTGTTGCAGACTATAGTAAGCGATATAGCCTTTTGTCTGTTGAGAATGCAAGAAGGGCAGCTGAATTTGATGATGTGGATGTAACAAAAGATACCAGAAGAAAACTTAATTTTGTTAAGAGTGGATTTGTTATGCCATCACCCTTGGATGAAGGCCTAGCAACTGAGATAGCCAACTTAAAAGCTGAACTCTCTGCTATGTATGGGAGTGGCAGACATTGTTTTGAAGATGGCACTTGTTATGATTTAGAAGGATTCGAGCAAATCATCGACAATTCTAGGAATCCAGAAGATCTTCTAATGGCATGGTCTGGTTGGAGAGAGATTGGCAAACCAATGAAAGAAAAATATTTAAGAATGGTCGAAATAGGCGAAATGGGCTCTAAAGATCTTGGTTTCGAAGGCCTCAGCGATTTATGGTTTAGTAAATATGATATGAGCTCAGATGAATTCTTATCTGATGTAGATAGGGTTTGGGAGGAGGTTAAACCCCTTTATGATGCGCTTCATTGCCATGTAAGAGGAGAGCTAAATGAGTTTTATGGAGATGAAGTAGTGAAAAATGATGGGATGATACCTGCTCATATTTTAGGAAATATGTGGGCACAATCCTGGAGTAATATATACGACTTAGTTTACGAGCCTTCTTCAGTAGATGCCTCAATCAATCTTACTCAAATTATCCAAGAGGAAAATCTTTCCGAAGTTGATATGGTTAGAGTTGCTGAAGACTTTTTTGTATCTTTAGGTTTTGAGAGATTGGCAGATACATTTTGGGAGAGATCTCTTTTTGTGAAGCCTAGAGATAGAGATGTAACCTGTCATGCTTCCGCATGGAACCTTGATTCTGAGGAGGACTTAAGAATTAAAATGTGTATCCAAAAAAATGAAGAAGACTTCGTTACTATTCATCATGAGCTTGGGCACATTTTTTACTATCAAGCCTATAATCATCTGCCATCAATATATGAAAGCGGTGCAAATGATGGATTTCATGAAGCAGTTGGTGATTTGTTATCTCTTTCAATAACGCCTGCATACTTGAAAGAGCTTGGTTACATAAATGAAGAGCAATATTTAGATGCAATTTCTGATCCAATATCTCTGCTAATGAAACAAGCCCTCGAAGGAATTGTTGTTATCCCATGGACGCTCATCCTTGATAAGTGGAGATCACAAGTTTTTTCAGGTGATGTAGAAGCTGATCAGTTAAATAACCTATGGTGGGAATTAAGAGAATCGTATCAAGGCGTTAAAGCTCCTATTGCAAGGGATTATGATGCTTTTGATCCGGGAGCAAAATATCATATTCCTGGGAATACACCATATACAAGATATTATTTAGCAAGAATTATGCAATATCAATTTCATGAGTCGCTTTGTAATGACATCGGATTTGATGGACCTCTCCATGAATGCACAATTTATAATAATCCTGAAGCAGGAGAAAAATTAAAGTCAAAGCTATGAGTTAAATAGTCTTTTCTGTTATGGCTCTTGTTAAAGGATTGCTTATTAATATTGAATGTCCCATTCTAATTAATTTATCGAACGTATTTAATAATTCATTGGGTAGCTTTTGTGCCAGCATTAATCTTTAAAACTGAAAAATTTTATGATTTAACTGGATCTATTTGCTACGCATTTGGGTCTGTTTTTGTTTACTACCAGACATATGGAGCAACATTCTCATTAAGCTTATTTATCTCTATTGCAGTTCTAATTTGGACTATAAGACTTGGAAGTTTCTTACTTAAAAGGGTCTTAGATGCAGGGGAAGATAAGAGGTTCAGGACAATAAAGACAAGCCCAACACAATTTTTTATGACATTTAATTTATCTGCGTTGTGGGTAGTGATTTGCTCATTATGTGCCCTAACTGCAGTCTCAAATGGAGTGCTTGCAGTGGAGCCAATATTTTATTTAGGACTATTTATTTTTATTGCTGGCTTCTCTATTGAAGTTATTGCAGATAATCAAAAAACACAATTTAGAGCAATCCCAGAAAATGCAAATAAGTTTATTACAACAGGGCTTTGGTCTGCTTCCAGGCATCCAAACTATTTCGGCGAAGTTGTTTTATGGGCTGGGATAGCAATTATGTCTTTACCGTACCTTGAGGGAGTTCAATATTGGACGCTGATATCGCCAATTTTCTCTTTTGTTCTTATCTATTTCATAAGCGGTGTTAGAATGCTTGAAGCAAGAGCGAATGTTAAATGGGGAGAAAATGTTGAGTATCAAAAATATGTTAAAAAAACACCTGTATTTTTCCCTAAAATATTTTAGATTTATATTCAACAACTAGATCAAGACAATGAAATTTTTTTTTGAGGTTTTGGTATCAATTGTTAGAATATCAGGACACCACATATGAGGGAGTGTGTTATGTTGACTAAAAAACTTACCCTGTCGTTTATCTTTTTGGTAAGTACATCTAGTTTAACTGCTAGTGAAATGGAATTAGTATTAGAAGTTGGTAGAGAAAACTCTAGCCAAAGTGCTGTTTCACAAGAAAAAATTGATAGTACCGAAAAACAAACTGACAAGATTGTAAATGAATACAAAGTAGTAGCT
>LUMI01000526.1_pt1 | contig 25430 bp, 19 predicted proteins | sample 729681 | NCBI WGS metagenome assembly LUMI01 (sample SAMN03860267, study PRJNA289734) | marine metagenome | biome: seawater column; feature: ocean; material: water; isolation source: Red Sea water column Station 34 - depth 10m | place: Saudi Arabia: Red Sea | collected 2011-10-15 | depth 10 m
GGTGGACTATCGTCTTGAAGAGGATATGGTAAGATCTTATTTTCGTTTACAAAACAACACGATTTTATTGAAGCATCATGAAAAGTTTATGGAATGACACGGAGGCACAAGCCTTCTCCAACGACCCCCTGGAACTGAGGGTTTACACCAGCAGGCTTTTGGGCGCGAACCCGGACCTGGTGCTCCATGGCGGCGGAAACACTTCGGTCAAACTGAATCAGCAGAATTTTTTTGGGGACCCCGAGGAACTGCTTCTGGTCAAAGGCAGCGGATGGGATTTGGCGACCATCGAATCTCCAGGATTTGCCCCGGTCCGTTTGGACACCCTGAAGCGTCTTGCGGAACTGGAGACTCTCAGCGACACCGAAATGGTCCGCCAACAGCGTGCTGCAATGACCGACCCCGGAGCGCCTAATCCTTCCGTGGAAGCCATCCTCCACGCGCTGATTCCCTTCCGATATGTCGATCATACCCATGCCGATGCAGTTTTGGCCGTGACCAACCATCCCGATGGAGAGATATCGGTTCAGGAAATTTATGGAAACCGGGTGATTGTGATTCCCTACGTGATGCCGGGATTTGTCCTTGCCAAAAAGGTGCGGGAACTGACCCAGGGCAAAAACTGGGCAGATTACGAGGGAATGATCCTGATGAATCACGGGATTTTCACCTTTGACGATGACGCCCGGGAATCCTATGAGAAAATGATCCGCCTTGTTACCGAAGCAGAAGACTATGTCCGGCAAAAAGGAGCCCGAGAAGCTTCAAAGACAAAGGTCCGGGAAGATTTGATCAGGCTGGCCGGAATCCGGAAAAAAGTCTCTGACACTGCAGGCAAGGCCATGCTTGCCGTCCCGGATCAAACGGAAGATGCCGGGGGGTTCAGCAGCCGGAAGGATATTTCGGAAATTGCGGTGCGTGGTCCCCTCACCCCGGATCATGTTTTACGAACCAAAAACATCCCGGTGATGCTGGATGAAAATCCTGTAGAAGCGATCGAAACCTTTAAAAATCAATACCTGGATTATTTCAAACGAAATACTGACGGGCAGTTGACCTGCCTCGACCCTGCACCAAGGTGGGCGGTCTGGAAGGAACACGGGACCCTTGCCTTCGGCCGAAGCGTCAAGGAAACCACCATCATTTCGGACATCATCGGGCATACCCGCAAGACCATCCAGCAGGTGGAAGACTGGAGCAGTTGGAAGGCACTTCCTGAGAAGGACCTGTTCGAGGTGGAATACTGGGAACTCGAGCAGGCCAAACTGGGAAAACCCGGGAAGTCTCCAAACTTCCAGGGAAAGATCGCCCTGGTTTCCGGCGCAGCCAGCGGCATCGGCAGGGCCTGCGCAGAAACCCTGCATCAGCAGGGTGCCGCGGTGTTGGGATTGGATCTGAATCCCGAGGTAGAAAAGATCTTCAACAAACCGGGATTGATGGGATTTTGCTGTGATGTGACCGACGATGAGTCGATCCGGCAGGCTGTCAACCTCGTTGTGAGGAATTTTGGTGGTCTGGATGTTCTGGTAAGCAATGCCGGGAATTTTCCTGCAGGACTGACCCTCGAGAAGATGACTGCGGAAACCTGGGACAGCAGCATGAGACTCAACCTTTCCAGCCACCAGCGACTGCTTACCGCAGCCACTCCTTTTTTGCAACAAAGCCTGGACGGTGCGGTGGTTTTCATTGCATCCCGGAATGTTCCTGCTCCCGGTCCCGGAGCATCCGCCTATTCGGTGGCCAAAGCAGGATTGACCCAGCTCGCCCGGGTTGCATCCCTGGAACTAGGTTCCTATGGAGTGCGGGTCAACGTGCTTCATCCGGACTGTGTCTATGACACAGGACTCTGGTCGGACGATGTGCTTCAGGGCCGGGCAGAAAAATACGGGATGAGTGTGGAAGCCTACAAGTCCCGCAACATTCTCAAAAAGGAGGTCACTTCCCGTGAGGTTGCCGAAATGGTTGCAGCGGTGGCAGGACCTGTCTTTTTAAAAACCACCGGCGCCCAGATTCCCATCGATGGCGGCAATGACCGTGTTATTTGAAAGAAGCATTCATGTCTGAAAACGAACTTTGTTTTTTAAGAAGCACGGAACTGGCCGCAAAACTGCGACGGCGAGAGGTCTCTGCGGTTGAAGTCACCGAAGCCCACCTGAAGCAGATCGAACGGGTCAATCCGAAAGTGAATGCCATCGTCACCCTGGCTCCTGAACAGGCCCTGGAGGCGGCGAAAAAAGCCGATGAACGCCTGGTCAAAGGAGAAACTCCAGGGAGGCTGCACGGACTTCCGGTGGCCCATAAGGATCTGGTGGAAACCAAGGGAATCCGCACCACTTATGGATCACCGATTTACAAGGACTTTATTCCGGACTTCGACTGCCTGATCGTGGAACGGATGAAAGCCGCCGGGGCAATCACCCTTGGAAAAACCAATACTCCGGAATTCGGAGCGGGCTCCCAGACCTTCAACCAGGTTTTCGGTGCCACCTGCAATCCCTACAACACCGACCTCACCTGCGGAGGGAGCAGCGGTGGCGCGGCGGTTTCCCTTGCTTGCAGGATGCTTTCACTGGCGGACGGCAGCGATCTCGGAGGATCCTTAAGAAATCCTGCAAATTACAGCAACGTTGTCGGGTTTAGACCTTCGCTGGGAAGGGTTCCAAGCTGGCCTTCCGATGCCCCGTGGAACAGCCTTTCGGTGGAAGGTCCCCTGGCAAGAACGGTGGAAGACGCAGCATTGCTGCTCAGCGTTTTGGCGGGTCCGGACCCAAGGGCTCCGATGAGTGATTCCGAGTCCGGAGATCCATTCGCACAACCGTTGGACCGTGATTTCAGGGGAGTCCGGGTAGCCTGGAGCAGTGATTTTGGCGGACTCCCGGTGGACCGGAGAACCCTGGAAACCCTTGAATCGAACCGAAAGCATTTTGAAGCCCTTGGATGTGTTCTTGAAGATTCCCTGCCGGATTTCTCGGAGGCAGATGACATTTTCAAAACCTGGAGAGCCTGGCTTTATGAAATCATGCACAAGGAGCATCTGGAAAAGCACCGTGACCTGGTCAAAGACACGGTGATCTGGAACACCGAAGCAGGCCAGCAGCTCAGCGGCCCGGATGTCGGTCGGGCAGAAACATTGCGGGTCGCCCTGTTTCACCGAATCCGGGAGTTCATGGAAGACCATGAGTTCCTCTTATTGCCGGTGAGCCAGGTTCCACCCTTTCCCATCGATCAACCTTATGTCAAGGAAATCAACGGGATTGAAATGGAAACCTACCTCGATTGGATGCGTTCCTGTTATTATATCTCTGCCACCGGCCTGCCTGCGATTTCAGTCCCTGCAGGTTTCACTTCCGATGGATTACCGGTGGGGCTTCAAATCGTGGGACGTCCCAGAGACGACCTTGGTGTTCTTCAACTGGCCCATGCCTTTGAAACCCAGACCGGTTACTGGAAACAGATTCCGGAATTGGCAAAACCAGAATAAAACTTTGATGGATGGACCATAATTTCAGCGAATCTCTGATCACCCGGAAAGAAGCTGTTGTATCCTCCAAAGGGATTGTTGCTTCCCAGCACAAACTGGCTTCCCGGGCCGGTGCAAAAGTGCTTGCGGAAGGAGGCAACGCCGTCGACGCCGCGGTTGCCACCGCCTTCACGGTTTCCGTGCTGGAACCCTGGATGAGCGGAATCGGCGGAGGCGGACACATGCTGATCCATGACGCCCCTTCCGGGAAGGTCCATGCGATTGACTTTGGTATGCGGTCCCCCATCGGACTGGACCCCGAGGATTATCCGCTTTCCGGAGAAGGAGTGGCCTCGGACCTCTTCCCCTGGCCCAGGGTTGTGGAGGATCGCAACATCGTCGGTGCAACCTCGATTGCCGTTCCGGGTCAGGTGGACGGAATGCGTGTCGCACTGGAAAACTTCGGCAGCCGTTCCTGGAAAGAGTCCCTTCAACCGGCGATCCAGGCCGCGGAAGCGGGCATGCAGATCGACTGGTACGCCACCCTGCTGATCGGCTCCGCGGCAGCAGAATTGAACCACTATCCCTGCACCCGGGAAACCTATCTGGTCGATGGTCATCCTCCCGCCCCTCCCTGGACAGCAGGAGCGGTTCCGCGAAAACATTTTCCCTACCTCACCAAAACTCTGAAACACCTTGCCGAAGCAGGCCCGCGGGATTTTTATGAGGGGCGTCTGGCTTCAACCCTGGTCGAAGACATCAGCCGATGCGGAGGTATCCTCTCCAGGGAAGATCTTGAAAAGTATCAGGCTAAGCTAGTGGAACCTCTGGTCAGGGAATACCGAAACACGAGGCTTCATGTCCATCCCGAACTGAATGCCGGATCGACCCTACTCAAGGCGTTGAGTCTCCTGAAACAACCCTTGGAAACAGAAAAAGCCGCATCCGCAGAAGCATTCCTTGCCATTGCCGAGGCACTGGATCAGGTTTACCGGGAAAGGCTAGAGACGATGGGGGACGTTCCAGGCGGAAGGAACATGAGTTGTACCACCCACCTCTGCGTCATCGATTCCCAGGGCAGCATGGTCAGCCTGACCCAGACGCTGCTCAGCATTTTTGGAAGCAAACTGGTTCTTCCTCAAACCGGAATCCTGATGAACAACGGACTGATGTGGTTCAACCCCGAACCCGGGCATCCAAATTCCCTCGCACCGGACAAACGATGTCTGGCCAACACCTGTCCTGTGATCGGCCTCAATGATTCAGGGGGGATGGCTCTGGGGGCATCCGGAGGAAGACGGATCATGCCTGCGGTGCTTCAGTTGCTGCATCTGCTGATCGATGGAGAAATGAGCCTGGAAGAGGCTTTTCATCAGCCGCGCATCGACCACAGCGGTGGGGACCAGGTGGTCGTTGACCGACGACTTCAGAAAGAAGTTCTGCAAAAAATCGAAGAAAAATTCTCCTGCATCACCGCAGAAAACGGGGCCTTTCCCCTTTATTTCGCCTGTCCTTCAGCCGTCTTGAAAAACGGCAGCCAACATTACGGCTCGACAGCCATCACCCATCCCTGGGCGGACGCAGTTTCTGAGGATTGAATCTTACCCTGGTTTATCGTTTAAACCAGTCTCTGCAGTACTGGGAGGTCCAGCGTCTTACCTTCAGGCATAGCTCCAGATGAGGATTCTTCTCGAACTCCAGGATCTCATGTTTATCCATCGGCCCGCCCTGGAGTTTCAGGGAATGTACCGAAGCTTCCGAAAGGCAGTTGAAATAATTCGTATCGGTTGCACAGAGGTAACGCTTGGCGGAAACATGGAACTTCACCGACGCCACAACTTCTTCCGGAAAAGTTCCTTCAAGGATAAGGGCTCCAGAGTCCTCATGATAATTGTTCAATCCCTGTTCGAGGGCATCTTCAGCAAATGCTTCACTGTAATGACCTATGTCGTGAAGCAAAGCCCCGGCAATCGCGGAATCGCTCCCGTCTTCGGTTTCTGCCAGTAACGCCGTCTGGAGCATATGCTGCTCCATCGTCACTTCCTCACCGAGATACGAATCCGTTCCTCGCTCGGTGATGATGTTTTCTATTTTGTTGAGGAGATCTTGAGAACCCATGATTCAGGACTCTACCAAACAAACTTTTGGAGGAAGAAAAAATGGTGAAAAGATTTGGGACGGAATGTTCCGCCCCAAAAACGATTTATTTCCGCAGACTGATGATGTAGGCGGCAACATCTTTCATTGCCTTATCGTCTGCCAAAGTCATCGACATCGGACGCATGGTTTGCCCGTTGATGTCTTCAGGATGTGTTCCCCTGATTCCGGCTTTGAAATTCTGCAGTTGGCGAACGACATACCAATCCTGGAGGCCGATCAGGTTTGGTGATTTGAGTGCCTCATTACCTTTACCATCCGCTCCGTGACAGGCGACACAAGTGACATAAAGCCCTTTACCTGCTTCGGCATTCCCATCCAGGGTCGCGGGAGAAACTGCTCCGTTGAGGGTGGTGATGTACGCTGCAATATTGGCAATTGCCTGATCGTCGGCAAGAGTCATCGACATCGGACGCATCTGCATCCCGTAAATATCTTCAGGCTTGGAACCTCGATAACCTGCCTTGAACCCTTTCAACTGGTTGGTCAGATACCATGCTGATTGTCCTGCGATTCTTGGAGAATTGAGAGCCTGGTTTCCTGCTCCGTCGGCTCCATGGCAGGCTATGCAGGTGGTATAAAGCGCGGCTCCCGCTTCGGCTGAACCTCCTGAGGTGGCTGCAGCGACAGTGACTGCCTGCCCTCCGGTATCGGTCGAAGTTGCATCTGCGGTTCCGGATGCGGCTACAGTGGTTGTCATAGCAGGGGCTGCTCCGCTACCGTCAAAACTGGCAACATATGCCGACACGTTATTGATCGCTTCCTGATCTGCAAGTGCCATCGCCATCGGACGCATCTGTTGGCCATAGACATCACGTGGATTTTCTCCGCGATGTCCATTCTTAAATCCCCATAATTGCCTGGCGACGTACCAGTCGGAAAGGCCTGCTATTTTAGGAGCGTTGAGTGCCTGGTTCCCCAACCCTCCGGGGCCGTGGCAGGCAACGCAGGTAGCATAGAGGCTCTGACCCGCCTGTAGATCTCCCTTAATGGTGGTTGCCGGCTTTGGAGAATCCAAACCGCCGATGTAGGAGACCACTTTTCGAATTTCATTATCATTTGCCAGAACCATCGACATGGGACGCATTTGAATGCCGTATACATCCTGAGGGTGGGTCCCACGGATACCATCCTGCCAGTTCTTCAGTTGACGCTCCAGGTACCAGTCGTGCTGGCCGGAAAGCCTGGGGGCACCCAGCCATTGTTTTCCTTCCCCGTTTTCACCATGACAGGCGGTACAGGTCGCATAGAGCGGTTCACTGGTATTGAGGCTCGCTGGCGTTGCCGCAGCCATCATGTCAGACATGGAGGCTTGGCTTTCTGAAGAGGCAACAGCGACAGCACTGGACATCGCCGGAGCTCCTTCCAGGGATGCGATATAAACTGCGAGGTTGTTGATGGCATCTTCATCAAGTGCCATCGCCATCGGACGCATCTGCTGGCCAATGACATCCTGTTTCAGACGACCCCTTGCACCGATTTTAAAATGATTGAGCTGTCTTGCGATGTACCAGTCCTGAAGACCTGCAATTTTTGGTGAATTAAGTGCCTTGTTACCTTTCCCATCAGCTCCGTGACAGGCAGCACAGGTGGCATATGCATTTTTTCCTGCAACCAGATCTCCCTCCATCGTTGCCTTTGGAGTCTCCGACTGGAGGGTTGAAACATATGCCGTGACATCTGCAATATCCTGATCCTTTTTGAGGGTAATGGCGATGGAACGCATCTGCATTCCAGTAATATCGTCAATATGAACTCCTCTAATTCCGTCGCGGTAATTGATCAGTTGCCGCTCAACATACCAGTCCTGTTGACCTGAAATCCTTGGAGCATTGTTGATCTGCTTTCCTTCTCCGTTTGCCCCATGACAGGCAACACAAATTCCGAACAGGGATTTCCCGCGGACCGGATCACCGTCAGCCCAACAGTTTGCGGATAAAAGGCTAAATCCGAACAACAAAATTGATGATTTTAATAACTTCTTCATTCCCGCTCCGGATAGATCAAAATGGTACTTTCAGGATCTGATAATTTCAAAACACCAAAAATTAGCAATTAGCTGGTGAACAGGCAAACGATATTCCAGAAAAAGTTCAGTAAATTTATCAGAATTGATTTTATTAATCTACGTTGGGAAATGGCGTGTAGTTGTTTTTTCAGGAACCATACTGGACGGGAGCCCTGCATTCCAGAAAACGCTGGGAATCGTAACTATAGTTTTGGCTTTTCCGGGCTTCTTTTCTTTCATGGTTGAGAAGTTCCACGCAACGCTCGTAATTTTCCAATTCCGGAGATTTTCCACACCCTGTCAAGCCTGCCGCAAAAAATATCAGCAAGGCTAAATAAAGCAGGGGGAGTTTTCGATAAAAGGGAAGCATGATGTTTTCTTAAATCTCTGTCACTGGTTCGGGAATTTGGATCTTTGAGTCCGATTTCCCTGAAATGGGAGTTAGCCTCTTCACATGATGAATCAATTGTCGTGACAATTCCTCAATATCTTCTTCGGAAGTATTCCATCCCATGCTGATCCTCAGTGACGATTTTGCCTGCTCATGGGAATATCCCATGGCCAGTAATACATGGCTGGCTTCCATCGCTCCTGAAGAACAAGCGGAACCCGAGGAAACTGCAATGCCATCGAGATCAAGGCATATTAACAGGCTTTCAGCACTGATTCCCTGAAATCCGAGGTTGAGGGTGTTCGGCAGACTCTCTTCGGGAGTTCCCAAAACAAAGCAGTGATCCATGTCTTCAAGTGAATCCAACAACTTTTTCCTCAAACCCAGCCAACGGCTTTCCAGTTCAGAACGATTGCTGCAAAACCATTCGAAACACTCTGCGAAAGCACAAGCCATCGCAACATTTTCCGTTCCTGCACGCAGGCTCCGTTCCTGGCCTCCTCCGGTGATCAGTGGAGAAAACGGGGATCCTTCACGGATGTAAAGCAGACCGATCCCTTTTGGACCTCCCAGTTTGTGGGCGGTCAGGGTCGCGTAATTGAGCCCGCTGCTTTCGAGATCCAACTCACACTTCCCCGCATACTGCACACAATCGGAATGAAACGGAACCTGGTGCTCCCTGGCAATCCGAGCCAGTTCCCGGAAGGGCTGGACGGTTCCGGTTTCGTTATTTGCCGCCATGACGGAAATGAAACAGGTTTCGGGTTGAACGGCTGCTTCCATGGAGGCTTCTGGGACCTTCCCCGATTGATCCACCGGAAGGATGCCGAGGCTCAGATTGTTTTTGCGGGTCAGCCATTTCGCGGTTTCAAGCACCGAGGGGTGTTCCACCGAGGAGACCAATAAATGCCCCGGGTCTTCCCTAAAAAGCAACTGCCTGAGCACCATATTGTTTCCCTCACTGCCTCCACTGGTGAAAATCAGCTCGGAGGGTTTGGCCCCCAGCAGTTCCGCAAGACGGTGACGGGATTCTTCCAGCAGGTCCCGGGCCCTTCGGCCGGTTTCGTAGGGGCTGGATGGATTGCCGTATTCCTCCCCAAACAACTCCTTTAAGGTTTCCTTTACCTGAGGAAGGAGTGGAGTGGTGGCGTTATGATCGAGGTAGATCATAGACTCAGAGACATTGTATGTGATAGACTCACTTTATCAGGAAATTTGTAATGCATCACCCACCCTTGAAAACGCTGATAACACTCATCGCTTTTTTGTTTTTGAGTGTTCACGGCAACCAGGTTTTTGCCCAGGGCACCGATTTTTTTAGCACTCCTGAAAAGAAAAAGGTAACACCCCCAAAAAAAGTTTCCAAACCAAAAGCCCTTCCGAAACCGGTTCCCAAGCCAAAGCCTAAACCCAAGCCCAAACCGGTTGTTGCCAAGAAACCTGACCCCAAAAGGTCGATCTCGGACGTGATCTTTCTGCTCGACACCTCGGGGTCGATGGATGCCTTTCTGCCGGAACGTGAACAGAGCAAGCTCAACGCGGCTCAACAGGCTTTGACCTATTTTGCCCAAAACATGCGGGAGGGAACCCGTTTCCAACTCTGGAGTTTCAATGCGCGCCTGAAAAAACATCCTAATTCCCCGGCTGCCGGAAAATCCGGAAATGTGGTCTTCGAACCCATCGGCGGAAAAACTTCAAAGGTTCGCAAACATCTCATCCGTGAGGTGAAAAACCTGGAAACCCGAGGAGGTACGAACCTTTACCAGTCCGTATTTCAGGCCCTCCGATATTTCCGGAGTTCGTCATACCAAGTTCCTCCCAACACCACCCGCAGGAAAATCATTGTGGTGCTGGCGGACGGCCAGGATGACGGACTTTCCCAGGTTAAACTGCCCAACGTTCTTGATGCCCGCCGCAGCAACAAGGATGTCAAGATCCGAACCATCGGTTTCGGCATCACCACCCGGGATCCGCTCTACCAGGTTCTCTGCCAGATGGCTTCCGACAGGAAAAGCTGCACGGTTGCGGGTGATGCGGCATCCCTGAAAAAAATCATTACCTCTTTTTCTGAAGACCGCTGAATTTCTCGATTTTGGCGAAGATCTTCTTTGATTCATTTCTAAGAAGAACTCCTTAGATGAAAGTGTCTGGAGTAAATTTTCCTAAACCAGAAATTTTACTGGGTTTGTCAAAACCCAATTTCCTGGAATGTTAAATTCAAACTAGAAAAAAAATTAGAAATAGGCGGGATCGGCGCGCCTTGAGGAGACGCGCCTGAGAAGACTCAGATGAGGAAGGGAACCAGCAATAGTGCAACCACGTTGAGGATCTTGATCATCGGGTTGACGGCCGGTCCGGCTGTATCCTTGTAGGGATCGCCCACCGTATCCCCGGTCACTGCGGCTTTATGGGCTTCGCTGCCCTTGCCGCCGAGGTTTCCGTCTTCAATGTATTTTTTCGCATTATCCCAGGCTGCCCCTCCGGTCGTCATGGAAAGTGCAACAAAAAGTCCGGTGACGATGCTTCCAATCAACAGGCCGCCCAGGGCGACCTTGCCTAGAAGCAATCCGACCACGATCGGAGCCACCACCGGGAGCAACGCCGGAAGGATCATTTCCTTGAGGGCAAACTTGGTGACAATATCGACAATGCTGCGGTAATCAGGCTTTGCTTTGTATTCCATGATCCCGGGAATTTCTTTGAACTGCCTGCGCACTTCTTCGACCACTGCACCCCCTGCTCGACCCACGGCATTCATCGCCACCGAGGCGAAGAGGTAAGGCAGCAAACCGCCGATGAAGAGACCGATGATGACGTTGACATCACTCAGTTCGAAACTGATGGTTTCACCCGCGCCTTTGATCTTGAATTCATAAACATACGAAGCAAAGAGCACCAGCGCTGCTAGTCCGGCTGAACCGATGGCATAGCCCTTGGTGACGGCTTTGGTCGTGTTTCCAACGGCATCGAGAGGATCGGTGACAGCACGGACCGATTCTTCCATTTCTGCCATTTCCGCGATTCCTCCTGCGTTATCCGTGATCGGACCGTAGGCATCGATGGCGATCACCATCCCCGTCATCGAAAGCATCGACATTGCGGCCATGGCGATTCCGTAAAGTCCGGAAAATTCATAAGCCGCATAAATTCCGACACAGATCGCAATCACCGGTGCCGCCGTAGCCTGCATGCTCACTGCGAGCCCGGCAATGATGTTGGTGGCGTGTCCCGTCTTGGAAGCTTCCGCAACCGATTTAACCGGGTTGAAGATCCCTGTGTAATACTCGGTAATGACCACAATCAGAACCGTCAAAATCAATCCAACCAGGGTAGAAAGGTAGAGGGACATCGAATCAATCCCGGGAATGCCGACCATCATCGCATCGGTGACGAAATAGAACGCGATCCCGGCAAGAATCGCGGATCCGAACATCCCTTTGTAGAGTGCTCCCATGATGTATTCGTTCTGTCCGAGACGAACGAAAAAGATCGCGATCATCGATGCCACGATCGAAACCGCACCCAGAACCAATGGGAATTCAGTCGCAATCGGATGGTCAGGAAAGATCAGGCTTCCCAACAGCATTGCGGCAACCGCGGTCACGGCATAGGTTTCAAAGAGATCCGCGGCCATGCCAGCACAGTCCCCGACATTATCCCCGACGTTGTCTGCAATCACCGCGGGATTCCGAGGGTCATCCTCGGGAATTCCGGCTTCGACTTTACCGACGAGATCAGCTCCCACATCGGCACCTTTGGTGAAGATTCCTCCTCCAAGCCGTGCGAAGATCGAGATCAGACTTCCGCCGAAACCAAGCGCTACCAGTGCGATGACATCGTGGGTGAAGTGGTAAAAGCCCGCGACTGCCGTCAAAGCCAGTCCGGCGACCATCATCCCGGTTACTGCCCCGCCTTTGAATGCCAGGGAAAGTCCTGCAGCAAGTCCTTGTCTTGCAGCTTCAGCGGTTCGGACATTGGCCAGTACCGAAACCCGCATTCCAATGTACCCCGCAATGAAGGATGCTACTGCTCCAACAAGAAAACCAACACCGGTTTTCAAATCGATGCTCAACCAGATGATGACGAAAATCACGATTCCCGTCATGGACATGGTGATTAACTGACGATTCAGATACGCGATTGCACCTTCGCTTATGGCATCCGCAATTTCGCGCATTTTTTCGTTGCCCGCAGGCGCTCCTTTAACAACTCCCGCGAGAATTGCAGCAAAGACCACACCCGCGACGCCGACCAACGCGCTGATCATGGGAAGGTTCTCCATCTTTGACTCCTATAGAATGATGATTAAAAATATTCGGTTTTGATGCCCTGTACCATTTTGGATCATTTCACTCACGGAAATAAATCCTTAGCGTTTTTTGCATCTGGTTTATTCGGCATCTTTGGATACCGGAATAAAGGTTGAGGATTGCCCCACTTCTTCATTTCTCTGGGACAACGCCTCAATACGGTAGGATGGAATGCCCATGCATCCACGAACCTAAGGTATGAAACGTGCGTTCCTGAGGGAAAATGTATGCCTCCTTATGATAAACCAAAAAAACCTAATCTACTAAAATATTAAAAGTCTTCTCGTTTTTCAAGATTTGACTGTAACCCTGAAAAAAAGCATTCGTGAGTTTTACACTAGTCCATCTATCGGATCTTCATTATAACGCCTATCCGCTTCATTGGTCAGAGTGGAATTTCAAACGCGGATTGGGTGCCGCCAATCTGTTTTTAAAACGTGCCAAGCAACATCCGCTTTCCAGAAACCGGAACTTGGTCGAAAAGGTTTCAACCATGGATTGGGATCACTTGGTGATCAGTGGAGACCTGACCCAACTTGGGCTCGAGCAGGAATTTGAAGAGGCCCGCCGGGAACTCGAGCCTTTGCTCCAGGAAAAAGACCGGGTCTCCATCGTTCCCGGAAACCATGACCGTTATGTTCCAGATCCCGAAGGAAAGAATTCCTTTCATCAATATTTTCAAGAATTTTTTGGGGAAGACGAGATTCACCATCGGGACCTGCCTTGCGGATGGAAACTGATTGGCTGGGACAGTTGTCACCCGGCCCCCTGGTACAGTGCGTCCGGAACAGTCAAACAAACCACTCTGGAGCAAAGTGAAACCCTGATCAAAGAGTCGGATCCTGAGACTCCTTTCCTTTTGGTCAACCATTACCCGATCAGTTTCCCAAATTCCTGGAACCCCGATCCCCACCATGAATTGAGCAACCTGGAAGCCGTCAGGGAATGGGTACTGGGACATTCGCAAATCCGTCTCTATCTTCATGGCCACATCCACCGGAACTGGATCCTGAACAGCCCCAGAGGAGATGACACTGAGTTGGTCTCGGTCAATTCAGCAGCTTCCTCACAACTTCTGAAACCCGGACAGCAGTCCTCGTTTCATCAGATTCAGATCGAAGGAAACGAATTCGAAATCAAACCGATCCTTTTAGAGGAATGATGAGATTCGTTTTGTTCCTGCTCCTGATGGGCATGATTCTCATGGAGGGAAAAGAGGTAACTTCCCTGCAGGCCAATGAAATCAAACCTCCCAACAATGAATGTGCCAATGCACTGAATCAGCTATCGGAGTTCAGGGCTGAAGCCGTTTACGGCAGCCCCCTGGAAGACGCCTGGCATCCGGTGGCATTTTACAAACTGATCCATCGAATGCGTCAGTTACAGGTCATCCAACGGGAATTTCGTGACCGGGCAGAAGACTGGATTTTCGAATTTGTAGAATTGAAAGGAGGCAGGACCGTGGCATTTGTCGGAAACAAGATCCATCGGGAATCAGCATGCCGGGGTCCGAATGCCTTTTTTGTGCTGAAGAAAGATTAGGAATGAAGAACACCGAAGTCTTTCCCTCTTCTGGCATCCATCTTCAATAAAGAATCATTTGGGTATTACGGAAATGAGCCATCACCCGTCCGGTGTGTTCGGAGCGGACTTCGGCATCCCAGACCTGTGTCTTTTTACCGATATGGAGAGGTGTTGCCGTCGCAATGATTTCTCCCTCACGGGCACTGGAGAGGAAATTGGTTTTCAGTTCGATGGTGGTCAATCCCTTTGCTTCAGAACTCATGTGGAGGCGGGTCCCCCAGGCACAGACGGTGTCTGCCAGAGTTACCACCAGACCTGCATGTAAATATCCGTTGGGGGCCATCAGCTCCGGCCTGAGCTGAATTTTCCCCACCACCTCCTTTTCATTAATCTTAGTGAATTCCACCCCTGCAAGTTCCGGGAAGAACCCCTGGACTCCTTGATTGCACTCAGATACGGAAATTTGTTTCATGGAATTAAAAGGTTAAAAATGTTCACCAAATCATAACCGAACGTTCCGAAACGCCAGCTTCTGTTTCCTCATGGTTCAGGAACTTGGTTCTGATTCAAATTGACCGGTTTCAGGATTCTTCAATCCGAGGGTTAACACAAAACCAAAAAGCGTAAACGCGATCAGCAGGGCAAAGGCATGATCGTAACTTCGGTAGACATCAAACAAGCGGCCGATAATGACAGGCCCCAAAGTCCCTCCGAGCGCTCCGAAAAACATGACGGTTCCAAATAGAACCCCATGGAATTTTGTTCCAAAATAATGAGCGACCGAAGGCGAGGCAACCACAAAAAAACCACCATGACTGGTTGTGAAGAAAATCATGGTCAGACCCATCAACAACAGGGAGAAACAAAGCCAGAGAGACTTTTGCGGACCGATCCGGTCAAAGAGTGAACCCAGGAGCAGGCGGCCGAGGATGCTGCAGCCTCCGATCGTGGAAAGGACCGTAACGGCAAGAGTAGGGCTCATCCCAAGGTCGATTCCATGGGGAACAATATGATTGATGACCGACATCAGGCAGAAAACATCAGCAAATTTAGCCATGCAGAGATACCAGAAGGAACGGGTTTTTCGTGCCTGGTTGAAATTGAGAGCAATCCTTTTTGAATGATCGGATTGTTCATCCTGATCCTTTCCCGTCAAAGGGACGGTCTGCATCGATTCCGGATCTTTCCGCATCCATTGTGAAGCCAGCAGCATTCCAACCATGACAAAAAGTCCCATCACCAGGCAGGCCATCCTCCAACCATAGTTGATGACGAGAAAGCTGGCGGCCATCGGCCCGATTAACTGCCCCAGTCCCGAACCGGATTTAACGATACCCGTCATCAACCCGCGGAGTCGGATGAACCAACGGTTAATGGTAGAGAGTGTGGCTACATCATGGGATGCCAGTCCGAATCCCCCCATCACCCCGAAAAACAGATAAAGTTCCCATAGGCTGTTCATCTGGGACATCAGCATAAATCCGAGTCCGTAGAGCAACCCGGTTAGGGTTAACACGAGCCTTGGTCCAAAAAGATCGTTCGCCTTCCCAAGAAAAATCCCAAGGGTTCCCATCATCAACATCATCATCGAAGATGCTCCGGCGATAGACGCCCGTGACCAGCCGAACTCGGATTCAAACTCTTTGAATAACACTCCAAAAGAAAACATCAGGGAAAGGTACAGCATCTGGATGATGCTGCTTGCGGCAACAATCTGATAACCGTAAAACCATTTTCTTTCTGAAGGCTGTTTCATGATTGGATGTTGAATTTTCCGAAAACTCGATAAACCCCTTGCTCCGGGGAAAAGGGTGTGCCGAAACGAGATGCCGATCGTATCAGCTTCTTCTTTGGAGATTCTGGATTTCAGTGTGAGTGCTTGACCAGCACATGAGGGATTTCATTCAAGGAATGCACTTCATCAACCCCACCTTTGGATAAAGCCATTTTTGGCATCCCATAGACGACAGAGCTTGCTTCATCCTGGGCGATGTTGAAACTCCCTGCCTCTTTCATTTCAAGCATCCCCTGGGCACCATCGTCTCCCATCCCGGTGAGGATCACCCCGGTCGCATGATGCCTGGCGACCTGAGCCGTTGAGCGGAACAACGCATCCACGGAAGGCCGGTGGCGGCAGACCAATGGTCCGTCGTTGAGTTCGACACAATATCCCTTGTCCTGGTTTTTCAGCAGGAGATGCTGGTCACCCGGTGCAAGATAGGCGGTTCCCGGACGTATTCTTTCTCCGGATTCGGCTTCTTTGACGGTCAACCTGCAATGATGATCAAGCCTTTGTGCGAAACTTTTGGTAAAACTTCCGGGCATGTGTTGGACCATCACAATTCCGGGCATGCTTTCAGGAAGCTGAGTCAAAAGCGTCATCAATGCCTCCGTACCTCCGGTTGAAGCACCGATTGCAATGATCGGTTCAATCGAGTGACTCAAGTGCTTCGGCGGATTTTTCGGAATGATCACATCTGCAGTCAGTTTTTCAGGAGCCTTGAGAAAGATATCCGTATTCTTTTTCAATTTAGCCTGAGCCGCAGCCTTGACCGCATCCACGATCTGGATCGAGATTTCCTCCATTCCTTCCCGGACCGTGGTATCGGGTTTTCCTATCACTTCGACCGCCCCGAGTTCAAGAGCTTTTAAAGCCTCAGGGGCCCCTTTTTGGGTCAGAGAACTGACCATCACCACAGGCCTGGGCTGGGACTTCATCAGCCTCTCCAGGTAATCCAACCCATTCATTCCCGGCATCTGGATGTCCAGGGTGATGACATCCGGATTCAGTTTCCGGATTTGCCTGGTTGCAATCTGCGCATCCGGAGCCGTTCCGACCACCTCAATCATGGAATCCGAAGAAAGGATTTCCGTCATCAATTTCCTCACCAGCGCAGAATCATCGACAATCAGGACCTGGATTGTATTTCCTGAGGCATTCATTTCAGTTCAAAGGTGTCTGGAACACGTTGAATTTGTTTCGTTGAAAATCCCTTCGGTCGGGAAGGTATTCGGAATGTCCCAGCAAGAGGTACCCTCCCGGTTCAAGCAGACTCCGGAACCGGCCGATGATTTGTTCCTGACTCAATGCGGTCATATAAATCAAAAGGTTTCTGCAGAGAATGATGTCAAACAGAGTTTTGACCGGATAGCGCTTATCCATCAAGTTGATGGGACGAAAATGGATGATTTGCTTCAAAATGTCAGCAACAAAATACACATTTTCAGAATCAGAATGATTTTCCTGAAAATAACGTTTCATCCAATCATCCTTCACCGTTTTTAAGGAATCCTCAGGGTAGAGTCCTTTCCGGGCAGTTTCCAATGCCTGGCGATGGACATCGGAAGCTAAAATCTTGATATCCCATTCAGAAAGAGGTTGAAAGATTTCGTGGATCAGGATGGAAAGGCTGTAGGCTTCTTCACCTGTGGAACAACCGCAGCTCCAGATACGGATCTTCCTTTGGTTTTGGGAAGATTTCTTTGCTTTGATTTCAGGAAGGATTTCCTCCTGAAGGTACGTCATCTGGCTGGATTCACGGAAAAATTCTGTTTTCTGAATGGTGAGGATTTCTTCCAAATAGCGCCATTCCGGGTGATCCGGTGAAAAATCAACAAAGTTCAGATAATCCATCAGGTCTTTTCTTCCAGACTCTTTCACCCGCTTCTCAAGCATCTGAAGCAGCCTTTCCTGACGCCGTCGATTGAGATCCATTCCCAACCTTTTTTCGACAATTTGACTCAGCAGGTCCAACTCTTTTGAAGACACATTTCTGGGAGGAACCGTTTTTGGTCCCGGTTGCATTTCACTCAAATACATTCAATATCCGATTCTTCTATTTGGAAATCATAAGGAGTATGAGTGGATCAATGAGCAACTCCCGATCTGGAAGTCCTGCTGACACGATGTTTTGATTGGGTGAAATTCGATTTTCTCAAAGATGCATCATCATTCAAAATCAGGGAGATCATCATCATTATTTTTCGGATCTTTTTTTGACGGATCATTTTTGTAATCCGCCGGTTGTTCCAGGAGTTTCTGAGATTCCTGAGTTTCCAAATCCGGTTTGTAATCAATCTGATCGAGTTTAAAGACCTCAATTGTTTTCACCAGTTCCTGGGCGTGGTCGGACATCAATTTGCTGGTCGTTGCAGATTCATCCACGAGCAGGGAGTTCTGCTGGGTGATTCGGTCCATTTCCGAGACTGCAATGTTCACCTGCCTGATGCCTTCTGCCTGTTCGTTGGATGCCGCTTTGATGTTTTCTATGAGATCGGTCACTTCCGAGACCGCCCCCTGGATTTCACCCAGATTTTCATTGGTCTGGTTATTCAATGATTCAAGGTTGTTTTTCGAATTTTCTTTCAGTGCTTCCAAAGCCTGGTCTGCTTTCTGGATCATTTCCTGGACCACCTCGTTGACCTCGGACATGAGTGAGGTCCCCTGGTTGACCTGGTCCAGACTGTTCTTGATCAAGGTATTGATTTCTTCGGATGCTTCCGCGGAACGGTGCGCCAGTTTTCGGACTTCTGCTGCAACCACGGCAAACCCTTTTCCATGCTCTCCGGCTCGTGCTGCCTCGACCGAAGCATTGAGCGCCAAAAGGTTTGTCTGAAATGCAATGTCATTGATGACGGAAGTGATCCCTGAAATTTTTTCGGAACTTTCTCCAATCCCTTTCATGGCATCCATCATCTGAGTGTTCTTTTCCTCGGCACGGACAAAATACTGACTGTTATTTTCCATCACCTTGTCGATGTCTTCCTGATTGGAATCGATGGTATTGTTCATCAGGTTTTGCATCATCCCTTTACGTTCTTCAACCACGTCTTTCATGTTCTGTGAAATATGGTTGGCATGATTCGCACTTTCCGCATTCTGTTGGACATTCGACGTCATTTCCTCCATCGCAGATGCCGTTTCTTCAAGAGATGAAGACTGTTGCTCCGTGCGGGTGGCGAGATCCATATTCCCCGTTGCCAGTTGATTGGAAGAGGAACTGATGTCTGCAGCACGTTCCTTGACCTTAACCACGATTTCAAAAAGTCTTTTGGTGAAAATATCGATGGCATCGGCAATCTGTCCAATCTCATCACTGCGGTTGAGTTGCAAACTTTTGTTCAACTCCAGTTCACGGACCTGACTGATCATTTTTCTCAATGGACTCGCCAACGAAATTTGAACATAAAAATAGGTCGCAAGGATTGCAAGCAAACAGATGACCGCAGCAATGATGGCAATCATCCAACTCAATGAATTGGGGTATTCGTTGATTTCCGCCTCATCGATTTCTGAGAGAATGGTCCAGTTGACATCGGGGATATCCAAGGGACCGAAGGCACTCAAGACCGGGACTCCGCGGTAGTCCTCGACCACCAAGTTCCCTGTTTCGCCACGGATCGCGCGTTCAGAAGCCTCGGTTTGGACTTTCTGCAAGAGGATGCTGGAATTAAGACTTCTGATTTTACGAATCAGGTCATCCGAAATTTCAGCCTCATTCAACGCAGCGAAATAACCTTCAGGATCTTCAATCAGGAACCGGGAGTCGTTCCTCATCGTTAAATCTTCTGCGACGATGTAGGTTTCTCCAGATTGACCTAGCCCGACGGATTCCCAATTTTTGTCACTGGTCATGGTTTTGTTGATCTGCTCGATCGGGATCTGAAAAATGAGCACTCCGAGGGGTTCGTTATCTTCCACAATCGAGACTGAAAGAAAACTCGCCGGACTTTCGTAGGACGGGAAATACTCGTCAAAGTCGACCATCTTCACCCGTTCCGAATTTCTTATCCCCTGGACTGCCCGGAAAGCCTCCCCAAAGTTGGTATCCGCATAAGGGCCATCCAGCAAAGAAGTTGCGTAATCGAGTTCTTTGAACACGCTGTAGACGATTTCTCCGGTTTCCGGGTCCACCAGAAAAATGTCGTAATATCCGAACCGTTCCAGGAAACTGGAAAAATAGGGGTGGTATGTCTCATGGGCACGGGCATAGTCACTCTGATCCGCCTGGTTGGGACGGTTTAAGAGATGCTTGCTTCCCAGTGGATTGGGATTGTCCCAGATGAAAGAATGTTGAAATCGGATGGCCTGGGGAGTCAGTTGGTTGAAGATGTCATTGATTTTCTCAGATTTTCTTCCGTTTCGGTTCAGGAATTCTTCACCAAAAGGACCATCGTAATAACTTCTCAATTCCCTCGATTTTTGCCTGAGATCCTTGGCTCCCTCAAGGATCGACACTGCTTCCGGATAGGTTTTAAAACTCTCACGAAAATCCTTCATCGCTTCGATGGCAAAACGGGACTGTGCCATCGAAAGAAGCTGTTTTCGATAAGTCGCAAACTGGTTCTGCAACGCTGATTTTTGTATTTCTCTGATAGAAACAAGTTGCTGCATCGCCTTGCTGTTCAGAGCATCCCGAATGGTCGAAATACTCACCAGGCTGATGATGACAATCGAAGTCAGCGTCACCGCAAGAACCAAAAAGAGGATTTTGAAACGGATGGAAGCAGTTCTTTTCATTTTCGCCTTATTGGATGGGAGTGATGGAATGTTGGGTTTTTTCAATGAGTTGGAGGGAAGGATCCTGGTCAAAAAGGGTATCCAGGTTGATCAGGATGAGCATTTCATCCTGCCACTCACAGATTCCTTCCAGAAATTGTCGCTCAATGACCTTTTCTGTTTCCGGAGGAGGTTGAATCCTGTCTTCGGGGAGATGGAGTACATCCAGAACCTTGTCCACCACCAATCCCAGCAACTTGTCTCCAATGTTCAGGGTCATGATCACGGTTCTCTCATGGTAATCCAGTTGTTCATAACCAAATCGTAAACGAAGGTCCATGACCGGGATGATCGATCCTCTCAGATTAATGACTCCTTTGTAGTATTCCGGAAGATTGGGAATGATGGTGATTCTTTCATAGGTGATGAACTCACGAACTTTCCTGATATCCAAAATGTAGGTTTCTTCCGCAATTTTAAAACTGACGTATTGTTTGCCTTCATTCCCGTTGATATCAATCACGTCCGCATTCTCTTGGGGTTTCTGGTCGGTCATGACACCTCCAATGGTTCTTGTCTGTTTTGAAGAGCGATCTTCAGCAGGCCTGGTAAATCGAGGATCAGCGAGACCCCGCCATCACCCAAAATGGTCGCTCCGGCAATTCCTGGAATCTGGAAGAAATTCTCTTCCATACTTTTGATCACAACCTGCTGTTGGTCCAAAATTTTATCCACCAGCAATCCATAACGTTCTCCCGCCTGCTCCACCACCACAACCAGCGGATCAAGATTAGGAGGATCAACCTTCTGGAGGTTGAAAATCCGGGATAGATTCAGTTTGGGCAGATATTCCCCACGGAGTTCGATCACCTCCCCCTGTTTTTGAAGGGTCTTGTGCTGGTGTCCGAGGGGTTTGAGGGTTTCCAGGACAGACAGTAAGGGAATGGTGAAGATCTGGTTTTCTACCTGAACCAGCATCCCTTCGATGATCGCCAGGGTGAGCGGCAATTTAATCTGAAAGGTCGAGCCTTGACCCAATTCACTTTTGATGAAAATCGCCCCACGGAGGGATTCGATGTCCTGACGGACCGCATCCATCCCAACTCCTCTTCCTGAAATGTCGGAAATGCTTTCACTGGTCGAAAAACCCGGGAGAAAGAGCAGTTGAAATGCTTCCTCTTCCGAAAGTTCTGTTTCGTCATCAAGCAACTGTTTGGACCGCGCAATGTCTTTGATTTTTTCCGCATCGATTCCTGCCCCGTCATCCTGAACTTCGATGAAGACATGCCCTTCGCTGTGAAATGCCTTGAGTTCGATTTTTCCTTCAGGAGTTTTACCGTTCTTCACTCTTTCTTCCTGAAGTTCAATGCCGTGGTCCATCGCATTGCGGATCAGGTGCTTTAAGGGACCTCCCAGTTTTTCAGAAACGGTTTTATCCAGTTCCGTCTCTCCCCCGGAAATCTCGAGTTTGATCTTTTTCCCTGATTTGACACTGTAATCCCGGACAATCCTCTGGAGCGGAAGAAATGCACCTTTGATGGGGACCATGCGGATGTTCATCACCTGGTCCTGAAGTTCGCGAACCACGATATCCGAATCGTCGATGATCTGCTGATACCGGTCTCCCAGTTTACGGTTCAGGGTTCTGAATTCCTGTCCAAGCTCTTTCAGCCTCGCCTGGTTGATGACGGTTTCTCCCACCAGGTTCATCAACTTGTCGAGTTTGAAATTCGAAACATGAATCGACCCCCCGCTGTCTTCTTTTTTCTGCACCTGAGGTCTCTCAAGAAAAAACATCAGCACGTTTTCCAGGTCTTCCTCGGACTTCTCCGTGTTGAGCAGGACACTCCAATGGAGGTAGAGTTTTGAGGGATCCAGGATTTCAAGTTGAGGGATCGAATGCACATGTGCGGTGACGATGCATTCCCCCAGTTCATGAAGATCCTTGAGCAACAGCAAAGGATCACCCCCTTCCTGAAGCAGCTCTTCCGGAAAACGCAGTTCGATCAAAAACCGGGAAAATCCGGATTCATTTGATACGGACACTTCACTTTGAACGGTGGGTTCAGGATCCGCTTCAGTTTGGGGTTCTCCAATGTCTGCGGAAGTTCCTGATAATTTTTGGATCTCCTCGAGGCTTGCAGCAACTCCCTGCTGGTCATAACTTTCGATTCCCTCCAGGTCTTTGCAGAAACTTCTGAGGCAATCGATCGAACCCAGGAGGGCCGAGATCAATTCCGGACTGGTCGATTTTTCACCTCCTCTCACGTCTGAGAGAAGGGACTCGACCTGATGGGTGTATTGCTGGAGTTCCTCAAACCCGATCATTCCTGCACCGCCTTTGATCGTATGAAAGCCCCGGAAAGCGGTGTTGACCGCTTCCTGGTTAGACGGGTCGTTCTCGAGGAGAAGCAGGCTTTCCTCGATTTGATCTTCCATGTCCCCCGCTTCTTCGAGGAACAGTTTCAGTGCTTCAGGATCGAACCTGGATGAATCAATCATTACTTCTCAAAATATTGATGGACTCCATCCCAGTTTTCCGGAGGATTGGAGGACGCAAAGGATCTGGCCCGATCCAGATGCATCTCCAGGGCAGCATCTTCCGGAAGCAGGTTCAGGCATTCCTGAAAACCTTCGATGGCCGGATTCCAGTCCTGCTGGATATAAAACTCACGTGAGTTTTCAAACATTTCTGCAACTTTCATTTTGGATTCAAAGGCAGGATCGGAATTCGGGTCCAACACCTCAAAAATCTTCACCGGGTCATGTTTCCCTTTGACCATCACCTGGTCGAGCATCCTCCAATGAAATTCTTCCTGGTCCGCAAGCAGGTTTTTGGTATCTTCGGAAACAAGCATCGGACAACGGTAGTTTTTCGTCAGTGCCTCAAGCCGGGAAGCCAGGTTGACGGCATCTCCCAAAACCGTCGAATCCATTCTGTTTTCCGAACCAACGGTTCCAATCACCACAGGTCCGCTGTGGACTCCAATACCAATTTTAATTTCCTGGTAATCATGTTTTTCCCGGTATTCGTTGTAACGAACCAAAGCCCTCTGCATCTCCAAACCGGAACGGACGGCGTCTCTGGCCTCATCCGAATCCTCCTTTTCAGGATGGTCAAACAAAGCCATGATTGCGTCTCCAATGAATTTGTCGACAAACCCATGGTTGATCCGAATCGGCTCCGACATGAATTTCAGGTAGGAATTGAGGAACTTCATCAACTCATCCGGCGTCATCGTTTCAGAAAGATCGGTAAAAGAACGGATGTCGGAAAAGAGGATGGTGATGATGTCACTCTCGGCATGCCCCAGACTGATGTTCTCGATTCCGGTTTTGGCAATCCGGTCAAGAAATTCACGCGGAACGAATTTTTCAAATACCCGGGTCATGGATGCCACCGCCGCGGTTTCAGCAAGTTCGATCCGGGTCTGTTTCAATTCCTCGTATTGCTGTTTTTGCTTTTCCAGGGAGTCACTGAGTTGCGAATTGAGGCTTAAGGTTTCTTTTTCTGCAAAACGAACCCTGAGCAGGGACTTCACCCTGGCCATCAATTCCGAGGGATTGAAAGGTTTCCCCAAATAGTCCTCGGCCTGCAGTTCCGTCAAACCCCGAACCAATTCTTCGATTTCTCCGTGGGTGGTCAGAAAAAGGACGGGAATATGTTTCCAGGTGGGATCGTTCTTGAAGATGCGGATGAACTCATCCCCGTTCATCCTAGGCATGTTCCGGTCCAACAAAATCAGATCAGGAAGAGAATCCTTCTCGAGCCGAACCACATTTTCCAGGGCAGTCACTCCGTCTTCGGCTTCCAGGATTTCAAACTGATTTTCTTCTTCCGACTCAAGGATTTTCCGGACCTGAAAACGGATGGTCTTCGAATCGTCAATGATCAGGATTTTCGCTTTCACGCCGAACTTTCTTCCTTCAACCAGTTGAGCCCCATCCAGGTCAGCATCGGTTCCATCTCTTCTTTCATTTTCAGTTTCAATCCTGATTTGTGCTTCATCAGATTTTCCCGCACTGCCAAAATGGTTTGGATCCCCATCACTCCGATACCCTCCAGTTCGGTCAGATCCAAAATGACTTCTTCTGGGAAATCCTGTTTGGCAAGAATCAGATCCTTTAAATCCTTAACCCGTTCCTCGTTCAATTCCCCTTTGAATTGAATCAGGTTTCCATTCATTTCTAAATCAGGCATATCGATGAATTTGAACCAAAATTATGTAATCAAGATGTTCTAATAAACTGATTATAAAAAAATATTTTAATTCATTATTTCAGCATTTTAAATTAATTGTTTTTTTAAACAAGTGAAGAATCGGTGTTATGTGGAACAAAAAGGAACTGGTTTTGGAGGTTAAAATAAATCTGAAAAGTTAAAAAAAACGGAGGGAATACATCCAAATTGGACGGGGATTACCAATCCTGTTCGGAATCCTGATTTTCAGAGATGACCCGGTTTTTGATCGGGGGAAGGGATGCAAGGTATTCTGCCATGGCCTTGAGGTCTTCCGGGGGAAGGTGGGAGTAACCGTCATCGATGGCCTCGGCCATCAACCCCTGGACATTGTCGGCATCGGGTTTCATCCCGGTTTCAAGCAACCACTGCAGGTCTTGCTTGCTCCAGGCACCGATCCCGGTTTCCTGATCGGGAGTGATGTTCGGCGCCAATTCGCCTTCCGGACCTTCCCTCGATCCTGCGTAATGCATGGACGCTTTAAGACCTCCCAGGAGGTTCCGTGGGGTGTGGCACTCTCCGCAATGGGCAAGGGCGTTGGAAAGGTAGGCGCCGCGATTCCAGAGTTCTGATTTCGAGGGATCCTTTTCGAAGGAACCCTTTTCCAGAAACATGAGTTTCCAGAAATAAAGCGGAGGTCTTAAGTTGAAAGGAAATGGGACCTCGTGTTCCCTGTTGACTTTCGGGCTGGCAGGAAGACTGAAGAGGTAATCTTTGAGATGAAGCAGATCCGTTTCGGTCATCAATCTGAAGGAAGTGTAGGGAAAAACCGGGAAGTAGTGGCTTCCATCCGGAGCTTCCCCCAGGGTCATGGCCCTGACAAAATCCTCATCGCTCCATC
>LUMI01000249.1_pt1 | contig 25295 bp, 28 predicted proteins | sample 729681 | NCBI WGS metagenome assembly LUMI01 (sample SAMN03860267, study PRJNA289734) | marine metagenome | biome: seawater column; feature: ocean; material: water; isolation source: Red Sea water column Station 34 - depth 10m | place: Saudi Arabia: Red Sea | collected 2011-10-15 | depth 10 m
CTGCCGGATCGCTACAAGGATCGCTGATCAGAGGCCAAGCATCGCCCGTGCATCGACCAGCTCGCCATGATGCGTGCAGTCGGTCGCCAGCAGCGCCAGGAAAGCAGGCGCGATGTCCTCGGGCGAGGGAAGTGTCTCGGGATTCTCGCCTGGAAATGCCGAGGCGCGCATCTTTGTCGCCGTGCCGCCGGGGTTCAGCATATTGATCCGCAGGTTCGTCTGCTCGCTTTCGCCAGCCCATGACCGTCCCACAGCTTCGAGCGCCGCCTTGGTTGCCGCATAGGGACCCCAGAAGGGGCGGCTTCCAACAGCGGCACCGGATGTGACAAGAACCGCCCGGCCGGCCGGCGAGGCACGCAGCAACGGGTCGAGGGCGCGAATCATGTGCCATTGCCCGGTCAGGTTGACGGCAACAGACTCGTCCCATGCTTCGGGCGTCAGATGCGTGACAGGTGTCAGCGCCGGCAGCATGGCGGCGTTGGCAACAAATCCGTCGAGCCGTTCCCACCGCCCGGCAATCGCCGCGGCAAGGCGCGGAATGGCCGGTGTGTCCTTCATATCCAGCTCGACCATGGTGGACCGGCCGCCGGCCGCGCGGATGGCGTCGTCAGCCTCTTCCAGCGCCCCGACCGTCCGCCCGGTGATGATCAGTTCAGCGCCGGCCGCCGCGGCCGCTATCGCAACCGCCCGTCCGATCCCGCGTGTGGCACCGGTCACAAGGACAAGTTTGCCCGACAGATCGACAGAACCACCGCCCATTATTGCGAACCCCCGTGCGAGACACGTTTCGCGCTGAGCCCGGAAGCAAGCCGGATCGGGTAGTCGCCGGTGAAACAGGCATCGCAGAACTGCGGCTGGTCCTCGTTGCGGGCCATGTCGCCGATGGCCTTGTACATGCCGTCGACCGTGATGAAGGCGAGGCTGTCCACGCCGATCTCGGCGGCAATCTCGTCGACGGTCATGCGTGCCGCGATCAGCTGGTCCTGGCTTGGCGTGTCGACCCCATAGAAGCAGGGGTGCGTGGTTGGCGGGCTGGCGATGCGCATATGCACTTCCGCGGCGCCGGCATTGCGCATCATCGTCACGATCTTGCGCGACGTGGTGCCGCGCACGATCGAATCATCGACAAGCACGATCCGCTTGCCCTTGACCGCCGCCGGATTGGCGTTGTGCTTCAGCTTCACCGAATCGGTGCGGCCTTTCTGCGTCGGCTGGATAAAAGTCCTGCCAACATAATGGTTGCGGACGAATCCGGGCGCGAGAAATAGACATATTCGAAGACACAGAACCTCGGCGCGACCTGCTGGAACGGCATCTCGCTGCGGACGCCGTTCTTGTCGATGATCAGCATCTCGCCGGGCTCAAGATCGCGCACGACGGTGGCGCCGACGATGTCGAGGGCGCAGGATTCAGACGCCAGAAGCCAGGTGTCGTCACGCTTGCCAAGGATCAGCGGCCGCACCCCGTGCGGGTCGCGCACCCCGATCAGCATGTCATCGGCGACGCAGACGAGAGAATAGGCGCCGTCGATCTGCTTCAGCGCATCGACAAGCCTGCCGGTGACATCAGCCTGATGGGAGCGGGCCACAAGATGCACGATGACCTCGGTGTCGGAGGATGACTGGAACAGGCTGCCGGTCTCGATCAATGACGCGCGCAGCCGGCTGGCGTTTGTCAGGTTGCCGTTATGGGCCAGTGCGAATCCGCCAAAGGCAAGTTCGGACGAAAACGGCTGGATTTCCATCAGTGGATTGATGTTGCCGCTTGTCGAGTAACGGTTGTGGCCGATGGCGGCGTGGCCGCGGAGCCGGGCCATCTGCGGCGAGTCGGCGCCGAAATTGTCACCGACATGGCCAAGCGCGCGGTGCGCGTGAAAGGCATCTCCGTCATAGCTGACGATGCCGGCGGCTTCCTGACCTCGGTGCTGAAGCGCATGAAGGCCGAGCGCTGTGAGCACGCAGGCCTCGTCGCTTCCGAAGACGCCGAAGACGCCGCATTCCTCGTGAAAGCAGTCAAGAGGATCGTATCCTGTTAACGGCTCGTCTTCACGCCCTGCCATAGCTGGAAACCCGCACTCTGTTGTCCTCTGGAACATGTATGGCGGCACGGTTGCGCGCCGCCTTTGGTATCGGGGAAAATCCCCGCTAAATCAAGCGCCGGCTGACCCCGCCGACACGGTCAGTTGCCGCCTTCGTCCTGCAGCAGGTTAAGCCCGCCGCCCGATCCATCATTGTTATCCGACGCAGCATCTTCAATGCGCTCGCTCACGGCCTCTCCGGCTTCCTGCAGCTCCTCGGTTGTTTCCGACGCGTCGGGAAGGTTCTCGATCAGCTGTTCACGCATGTCCGGCGGCAGGACACCGGACATCAGATGGGCGCTTTCCCGCAATGCCGGTGTGATCTGGGCGTCTGTGACCAGCCCGGGAAGATTGTCCTCGCCCTCGGCTGCGACGACGGCGCTGGCATAGATCACAAGCACGATGACAAAGCCGCGGATCAGGCCGAACAGGAAGCCGAGCCAACGGTCGAGGCCGCCGAGCCCGGCCTTGCTGAGACCCGGCGAGACCAGCGAGGAAAAGGCGAACCAGAGGACGACGACAACGATGAAGGGAATGCCCCAGGCAAGCGCCTGGCTGATGCCTTCGACGCGGATAAGGTCGGTCAGCACCGGCTCCAGATACGGTGCGCTCAGCCTTGCCGCGACAATCGAGATCGGCCAGCCGGCCAGCCCCATGATTTCGCGTGTCATACCCCTGAGCGTGGCCAGTCCGCCGGACACGACGAGTACGATAATCGCCACGAAATCGACGATGTTGAGGGCGGCGAGATCAAAACCCATAAGACTGGTCCTCGAGGGTGGCTGTCAGCTTCATGTTACACCGCCCATGATCTCGATCAACTCGGCAAGCGTCGAGGGCTGAGCGATTGACAGTCCTGCCGGCGCACCGAGTTTCTTGCGCGGTTTCGGCATCACCGCCATGTCGAAGCCCAGCTTCGCCGCTTCCTTCAGACGCGCGTCGGCCTGGGCCACCTGGCGCAGTTCCGCCGACAGGGCGACCTCGCCGAAGAACACACTTCTGGGCGGCGCCGGACGGCCACTGACCGACGAAATCAGGGCGGCAGCGACAGCCAGGTCCGCGGCAGTCTCTGAAATCTTCAGGCCACCGGCCACATTCAGGAAAATGTCGCGTCCGGAAAGCGGCACGCCGCACCTTGCTTCCAGAACGGCGGTCAGCATCGCCAGCCTGCTGCCGTCCCAGCCAACGACATTGCGGCGGGGCGAGGCGAGGGTGGACGGGGCGACGAGTGCCTCGATCTCGACCAGCACGGGCCGGCTGCCCTCGATGCCGGCGAACACAACCGCGCCGGTGACCTCGTCACGTCTGTCGGCGAGGAACAGTTCCGACGGGTTCGGAACCTCGGCAAGGCCGGCGATGGCGCCGTCCTTGGTGACATGCCCGACCACGAGAAGCGCGACATCGTGGCCTTTCGCGGCACGGATCAGTTCCTGCGCTGAGGCGCGTACCTGGCTGACCGTTCCCGGCGCCGAATCCAGTGTTGGCAGATACATCGTCTGGATGGAGTCGATCACCACCACATCCGGCCCGTCCGGACCACCCAGCGAGGCGGCGATGTCGCCTGCGTTGGTCACGGTGGCGAGCTCGACATTCGCCTCGCCAAGGCCGAGACGACGGGCCCGCATGCGGACCTGTTCTGCCGACTCCTCGCCGGAGACATAAGCGGCGCGTGCGCCTGCGGCGGCAAGCCGGCAGACAAGCTGCAGCAGCAAAGTCGATTTGCCGATCCCAGGATCACCGCCGATCAGCGTTGCCGAGCCCTTGACCAGCCCGCCGCCGGACACGCGGTCGAACTCGCCAAGCCCGGTTTTCATGCGCGGCGGTGGTGGGGTGTCAGCACTGGTGGCAAGCGGCTGCATGTCGATTCGCCGGCCTGCGACTTTCTTGCCGGGCCCGGACGGTGTCTCGATCCGTTCCTCGACAAGCGTGTTCCAGGCTCCGCAATGATCGCAGCGGCCCGACCATTTGCGATGGGCGCCACCACATTGCTGGCAGACATAGCTGACCGAGGGTTTCGCCATCAGTCGCCCCGCGCCTCGGCCTGGGCGGCCAGTGTCAGCGGGCCGTCGGCAAGGCCGTGCACGAACTGGTGGACTTCCGGGATGCCGGTGTCGTCCATCTCCTCGGCCGGGCCGCACCAGATAATCACGCCGTTATGGACCATCGCCACCTTGTCGGCGATCCGGCGGACCGATGCCATGTCGTGGCTGATGGTCAGCGCGGTGGCGCCAAGCCGCCTGACGCTGTCGAGGATCAGCCTGTCGATGACGCCGCCGGTGATCGGGTCGAGGCCGGATGTTGGCTCGTCAAACAGCAGGATTTCCGGCTTGTCGGCGATGGCGCGCGCCAGTGCCACGCGCTTTTGCATCCCGCCGGACAGTTCCGCCGGATACTGGTCGATCACATGTGCGGCAAGGCCAAGCTGCGTGATGGTCTCGGCCGCAAGGTCACGTGCCTGCAGGCGTGTCATGGTCTGCTGCTGGCGGAGGCGGAAGGTGACATTCTCCCAGATCGGCAGCGAATCGAACAGCGCGCCGAACTGGAAGGTCATGCCGAACCGGCGCCGCATTGCCTCGAGCTGGTGGCGGCCGGCATGGATCATTTCCTCGCCATCGACCCTGATCGACCCGCCATCGGCGCGCAGCAGCCCCAGCAGGCATTTCAGCGTGACCGACTTGCCGCATCCGGACGTGCCGATGATGGCAAGCGACTCCTCCGACGCGACCTCGATGTCGATGCCGCGAAGAACCTGCTTGTCGCCAAAGGATTTGGTGACGCCGCTCATTACGATTTTTGGAGTTGCTGCCCTTGATGCTGGCGATTTTGCTTTGCTGCTCATGACCCGATCACCCGAAGAACAGCGCTGTGACGATATAATTGGCGATCAGGATCAGGATCGAGGAGGACACCACCGCATTGGTGGTGGCGCGGCCGACGCCTTCTGCGCCGCGGCCTGAATGATAACCGTGATAACAGCCCATCAGCGCGATCAGGAAGCCGAATACGGCTGCCTTGATCAGGCCGAGCGTGACGTCGGAGAATTCAAGGAACTCCAGCGTGCGGCTGAGATAGACGGACGGGTTGAACCCCAGCCGGTAGACACCGACAAGGTACCCGCCGAAGACGCCGATCAGGTCGCCGACCAGTACAAGGAACGGAAGGCAGATGGTCCCGGCCACAATGCGCGGCGCGACCAGATACTGCATCGGGCGGGTGGAAAGCGTATCCAGCGCGTCGATCTGGTCCGTCACCCGCATGGTGGCGATCTCTGCCGCCATCGAGGCGCCGATGCGGCCGGCGACCATGAGTCCGGCAAGGACCGGTCCCAGCTCGCGCGTGACCGACAGCACGACCACTGTCGCCACCGTATCCTCGGCCGAGAAACGGGCGAAACCCGTATAGGACTGCAATGCCAGCACCATGCCCGAGAACAACGTCGTCAATCCGACCACGGGAAGCGAGAAATAGCCGATATCGAGGATCTGCCGACCCAGCTGGCGCAGATAGAAAGGCGGCACAAACGTCCAGCGGATGGCCGCCGCGGTGAACAGCGCGATACGACCGATCGCCGCCAGGAAGGCGAGGCTTGTCCGGCCGATATTCTGAAGAAACGCGATCATTCCTGGTCCCGGGCTGCACCGGTGCCACGCGGCACCCGGGTCAATTTATGCCCCGGTTTGCCCCTTTTGACCACCCTTGAAGCGCCGTTTCGGCCGCTGTCCGAGCTGGGTAAGGATCTCATAACCGATGGTGCCGGCATCATGCGCCATCCGGGCAAGACCATAGGCCGGGCCGAGCAGGGTGGCATGGCCTGCCGCGTCGACCTTGCCCGCATCAATGCTGGTGACGTCGACGGTGATGCTGTCCATGGAGACCCGGCCGACAACCGGCGCCAGATGCCCGGCAATCTCGACCTGTGCGCGATTGCCGAGGCTGCGCGGATATCCATCCGCATATCCGACCCCGACGGTGGCGATACGCGAATCCCTGTCCAGCACATGGGTGCCGTTATATCCGACCTTGTCGCCGGCCAGCGCCGTGCGATGCTGGAGGATGCGGGCCTGCCAGGTGACGGCAGGCGTCAGGGTGGCGGCCTCCTCCATCTGCACGCCTTCGGCATCGATACCGGCGGGATGCAGGCCATAGAGGGCGATCCCGGGGCGGGTCATGTCAAAGCGATAGTCTCCGCCGAGCAATGTGCCGCCGCTGTTGCCAAGGCTGGCGGGGATGCCTGGAAACAACTCCCGAAGTTTCGTAAAGGCAGCAAGCTGACGGGCGCTGGCATCGTCATGCGGGTCTTCCGACGCCGTCAGATGGCTCATCAGCAGGCAAGGGTTGACGGCGCCAAGTGGGTTGTCGCCGTCCTTCCCGGCGTCTTCCATCATGGTTTTGAGGGTGTCCAGCTCCCTGCGGTCCAGCCCAAGCCTTGTCATGCCGGTATCGACATGGATGGCGGCGTCCCAGCCACGGCCTGTGACGGCGAGCCGGCGCAGCTGTTCGATATTGTTGATCACCGGATTGATCCGGAAGGCCAGGAAGTCGTCTTCCTGTCCGGGGTGACAGCCGCTGAGCGTAAAGACGCGCGTTTCGGCATATCCGGCGTCATCCAGCGCGCGCCGGATTGTAACCGCCTCGGCCAGTGACATCACAAAGAAGGTCCGGCATCCGGCATCCGCAAGGCGTGGCGCCAGGATCGCCGCGCCGAGGCCATATCCGTCAGCCTTGACCACGGCCGCCGTTTCGGTGTCATCGCCATTGCGCGAATCCAGCATGCGCCAGTTGCCCGTGATGGCGTCGATATCGATGGTGATCAGGCTGTCGGCGGTGCCGAAGTCGGGATTGTCATCGCGCATGGAGACCGCCCCTCGTATCAGAAGTGATCGGGAACCCGGCTGTCATCCGTCAGGTCGCTGAAGTGCGTGAAGCTCTTCTCGAAATGAACATTGATGGAACCGACGGGGCCATGGCGCTGCTTGGCGATAATGACCTCGGCCTTGTTCTCGGCGGCCTGCAGCCTCGCCATGAAAGCGTCGTTCTTGGCGTTGAACTGTTCCTCGGTCTCGCGGGCGTCGCGCTCCGGATCCTTCTTGTTCAGGTAATATTCCTCGCGATAGATGAACAGCACGACATCGGCGTCCTGCTCGATCGACCCGGACTCACGCAGGTCGGACAGGTTCGGGCGCTTGTCCTCGCGCTGTTCGACAGCCCGTGAAAGCTGCGAGAGCGCCAGCACCGGAACGTCCAGTTCCTTGGCAATGGCCTTCAGCGAGCGGCTGATGTTGGAGATTTCCTGCACCCTGTTCTCGGACTTCACGCCAAGCTGTGGCGTCAGCAGCTGCAGATAGTCAACGACGATCAGGCCAAGCCCGCCGGTGCGCTTCATCCGGCGCGCGCGGCTCGCCACCTGCGAGACCGACAGCGACGGCGTGTCGTCGATATAGAAGGGCGCGACGGACAGCTGGTTGCTGACCTCAACCAGCCTGTCGAACTCCTCGGCGTTGAGATCGCCCTGGCGGATGGCGTTGGAATCGATCCTTGCGCGCTCGCTCAAGATACGTGTGCCCAGCTGTTCGGCCGACATCTCGAGCGAGAAGAACGCCACCGGCCTTGCTTCCTCGCCGGTGCGCGTTGTTGTCGCCGAGTGGAAGGCCATGGTTGTCGCCAGCGCCGACTTGCCCATGCCGGGGCGGCCGGCAAGGATGATCAGGTCCGACCGGTGAAGGCCGCCCATCTTCGCGTTGAGGTCGGTCAGGCCGGTGCTGACGCCGGACAGGCCTCCATCCGACTTGCGCGCAATGGCAGCCATGTTCACCGCAGCCGCCGTCACGCTCTCGAAATTGCGAAGGCCGGCTCCGGCCTCTCCGCTTTCGGCAAGCTGGAAGAGTTTCGCTTCGGCCGTCTCGATCTGCTTCGTGGCCGAAAGATCGACATCGGGGTGGATGGCGTCCTCGATCACGTCGTCGCCGATGCGGATCAGCTCGCGCCGCAGATGCGCCTCATAGATGGTGACGGCGTAGTCTGCCGACTGTGCAAGGCTGATGACGCCGTCGGCAAGCTCGCCCAGATAATCCTCGATGGCGCCGTCCGGCCCGTCATCTGTGCCGCTGAAGAAACTTTTCAGGGTGACCGGGTTCGCCAGCTGCCCGCGGTCGATCATGCGCATCATGGTGGCGAAGATGCGGCCATGGAGCGGATCGTAGAAATGTTCCGCACGGAGGCGGTCGTCGATCTTCTCCATGATGTCATTGTCGATAAGCAGCGCGCCAAGAAGGTTCTGCTCCGCAGGCAGGTTGTGCGGCATCTTGCGTGCGGCGGCGAGACCGGACGCAGGATCGACGGCGGCAGGAAAGGTTTCGATGTTGGCTGACTCTTCGGACATGGCGTCAGCCTAGCAAAAGCATTCCGCAAGAGCGTCATGTTAAATCTGTGGGTATCGGGGATAAGTGCAAAAAATTCCGGTGAAACGAAAAAAGCCGGGGCGAACCCCGGCTTTTCAATCTTGTCGTGATAACAAGGCTTATGCCTCGTCGCTTTCTTCGGCGGCTGCCTCTTCGGCCGGTGCCTCTTCGGAAGCAGCTTCCTCGGTTGCGGCCTCGTCGGCTGGTGCGGCTTCGGCGGCTGCCTCGGCCTCGTAACCGGCATCCATGTCGTCATCATCGTCATCGATCATGCCGGTGACGGCGACGCCGGTCTCCAGCTGGGTCTTCGCCTCGTCGAGCGAACGCGCGACGTTGACCGTGACCGTGACCGATACCTCGGGATGAAGGCGCAGGCGCGTGTCGTGAAGGCCGAGTGTCTTGATGGCCTTTTCCATCACCACCTGGTTGCGGGTGATGGTGAAGCCGGCCTCGGTCACCGCCTCGGCGATATCGCGCGAGGTAACGGATCCGAAGAGCTGACCCATTTCCGAAGCGGCGCGAACCATGCTGACGGCGAGGCCGTCCATCTTGCCGGCTTCGGTCTCTGCCTCGCTGCGGCGGGACAGGTTGTCAGCTTCACGCTGGGCCTTTTCGGTTTCGAAACGCTCGAGGTTGTTCTTGTTGGCGCGAAGGGCCTTGCCTTGCGGCAGCAGGAAGTTGCGGGCGTAGCCCGGCTTCACCTTCACGACATCGCCCATCTGGCCGAGCTTCTCGACGCGTTCAAGCAGAATGATTTCCATTGTCCAATGTCTCCTTTGCTTGCCGCGACGTTACGAGGTCACGTAAGGCATCAGGGCAAGGAATCGTGCCCGCTTGATGGCAACAGCCAGCTCGCGCTGCTTCTTGGCCGAAACGGCCGAGATGCGCGACGGCACGATCTTGCCGCGCTCGGATGTGTAGCGCGCAAGCAGCTTGGTGTCCTTGTAGTCGATGACCTGTGCGTTCGGTCCTGAAAACGGGCACGACTTGCGACGGCGGCCAAACGGGCGACGGACGGCTTCGCGTTTGATTTCGAGTTGCGTCATGATCTATTCCTCGCTGCTGTCGGTGGCAGGTGCGGCCTCGGCCTCTGCTGCTGCTTCGGCCGGCTTGGCCTCTGCTGCGGCTTCCTGGCGCGGCGGGCGTGATCCACGATCACCACGATCGCCCCTGTCACCCCTGTCACCACGGTCAGAACGATCTCCGCGCTCACCCTTGTTCTGCATGATGATCGACGGTGCTTCGTCGACTTCCTCGATGCGGATGTTGAGGAAACGAAGAACATCTTCGTTCAGGCCCATGATCCGCTCGTATTCCTTCAGCGTCGCGCCGTCGGTCTCGAGGTTGAACATGATGTAATGGCCCTTGCGGTTCTTCTTGATGCGATAGGCAAGCGACCGCAGGCCCCAATATTCACGTTTGTGGATTTTGCCACCGGCGTTGGTGATGATGCCGGCAAATTCATCGGCCATGGATTCGACCTGCTGGGACGAAATATCCTGACGCGCAATGAACACGCTTTCATACAAGCGCATGCGTAACTCCTTCTGGCTAATTGCCCGATGCCGAACTTTGCAAGGGGCCAACCGGTTTCCCGGCAAGGATTGTTTCAGTGATGTAGGCATCCGACAGCGGTGCTGTTCCGGATGCAGCGCGCACAATACACGATGCTGCGGCGGGTGCAAGCGAATTGTCGGCATCTGCCGGCGGGGCCGCTATGGCATAATTTCGCCAAATTCCGCCGCCATTGACGTCGCCATGCAACTATGGAATAGCTCCGCGCGACATCGCCTGTCGCGATCAGCGCGCGGGGGTTCGGGAGGCATCGCATGACACAAAAGATAATGTTCCAGTTTCCGGGACAGGGATCGCAGGCCGTTGGCATGGGTGGATCGCTGGCCGAGGCTTTTCCAGTGGCGCGCGCTGTCTTCGAAGAGGTCAATGATGCGCTTGGCGAGGATCTGTTCCGCCTGATGCAGGACGGGCCCGAGGACGATCTGCGACTGACCCGCAACGCCCAGCCGGCTCTGTTCGCTGCCTCCATGGCGGCGCTAGCGGTACTGAAGGAGAAGACCGGCAAGGACTTATCGGCTATGGCGTCCTTCGTCGCCGGTCACTCGCTTGGCGAATATTCGGCCCTTGCCGCTGCCGGCACGCTGGCCATCGGCGATGCCGCGCGCCTGCTGCGGCTGCGCGGCGACAGCATGCAGGACGCGGTTCCGGCAGGCGAGGGCGCAATGGCGGCGATTCTCGGTACTGAGGAGGCTGTGATCGACGAGATCACGATGGAAGCATCGGCGGGCGGCGTCATTCAGCTTGCGAATGACAATGCGCCCGGACAGATCGTTGTCAGCGGTGCCGCGGCGGCCGTCGATCTGGCCATCGAGGCGGCCAAGGCTCGCGGCATCCGCCGCGCCATCAAGCTGCCGGTCAGCGCCCCGTTCCATTGTGACATGATGCAGCCGGCAGCCGACGCCATGGCGGCCGCGCTCGCCGACGCCGATATGAAGGATTCAGCGGTTCCCGTGTTCTGCAATGTTGCAGCGGCACCGGAGAGCAATGCAGACGCCCTTCGTGCCAATCTGGTGACCCAGGTGACCGGACGCGTCCGCTGGCGCGAGACCCTGCTCGCGGCGCAGGCCGCCGGAGTGACCGCTTTTGTCGAGATCGGCACCGGCAAGGTTCTGTCCGGTCTGGTGAAACGCACGCTCGAGGATGTCGCCATCGCCAATCTGGACGGGGCTGACGATCTGGACTCGGTTCTGGCCCATCTGTAGGGTCTCGGCACTGCGCGGCTGCGTCGCTGCGATGCCCATTCGCCTGCCATGAGGTGGCCGGCAGCTAGTGAAAGGACGTCTTCATGTTTGATCTTTCCGGCAATATCGCCCTGATCACAGGTGCAAGCGGCGGCATCGGCGCCGCGATCGCCCGTGCCCTTCACGGGCGCGGTGCGACGGTTGTGCTGCATGGCACGCGCGCCGAACGGCTGGCTGAACTGGCAGGTGAGCTTAGCGAGCGCACGCATGTCGTGACAGCCAACCTGTCGAGCCGTGAAGAGGCGGCGGGGCTGATCGACGCCGCCGCCGAGGCAGCAGGCGCGCCGGTCACGATCCTCGTCAACAATGCCGGCATCACCCGTGACAATCTGGCGATGCGCATGAAGGACGAGGAATGGGACGAGGTTCTCAACGTCAACATGACGGCCGCGATGATGATTGCGCGTGCCGCGTTGCGCCCGATGATGAAGGCGCGCCATGGCCGGATTATCTCGGTCTCCTCGATCGTGGGTGTCACCGGCAATCCGGGCCAGGCGAACTATGCGGCTTCCAAGGCCGGCATGATCGGTTTCAGCAAGGCGCTGGCGGCTGAAGTGGCCAGCCGCGGCATCACCGTGAATGTGGTGGCGCCGGGGTTCATCGAAACTCCGATGACCGACGCGCTTGACGAAAACCAGCAGCAGGCGCTGCTTGGCCGCGTTCCTGTCGGTCGTCTCGGCAGTGCCGAAGAGGTGGCCGCGGCCGTGACGTTCCTTGCCAGCGGCGAGTCGTCCTACATCACCGGATCGACCATTCATGTGAATGGCGGCATGGCAATGCTGTAAGAGCACAGCCAATCGTTGTTATTAAGGGTGGCGTAGCCCAGAAAAACGTGTTAAGTGCCGCCCATTCGAAATTCCCGGGGCCTTCGTGCCTACCTCCAACCTTCTGATAAGGGGGCTTTCATGAGCGATATCTCAGATCGTGTTCGTAACATTGTGGTGGAACATCTTGGCGTTGACGCAGGCAAAGTTGTCGACGGCGCGAGCTTCATCGATGACCTTGGTGCAGACAGCCTCGACACCGTCGAGCTGGTCATGGCATTCGAGGAAGAGTTCGGTGTGGAAATCCCCGACGATGCTGCCGAGCGCATCCTGACAGTGAAGGACGCTGTTTCCTTCCTGGAAGAGAACGCCGCCTAAACAGGCCTAAACGCTATCACCGGCCCCCGACGACCCACCTCGACGGTGGACCTTCATCGGGGGCTGGCGTATTTTTAGACAGTTTTTTCTGGATCAGGAGAGAAACGTGCGTCGCGTAGTTGTCACCGGTCTTGGAATGGTCACGCCGCTTGGTGTCGGCGTCGATCACAACTGGTCCCAGATCATTGCCGGCGAGACCGGTATCGGACGAATCACAGGCTTTGAGGTCGATGACCTCGCATGCCAGATTGCCGGGCAGGTGCCGGGTGCCGACCAGCCGGGCGGCCTCGATATGGATGCCTTCATCGAGCCGCGCGAACAGCGCAAGCAGGACCGTTTCATCCAGCTCGGCATTGTTGCCGCGCAGCTTGCTGTCGAGGACAGCGGCTGGAAGCCGGAAGACCGTGAATCGCAGAACCGCACCGGCGTGATGATCGGATCGGGCATCGGCGGTCTCGAAACCATCGTTCAGACAGACCAGCTGATGAACGAGCGCGGTCCGCGCCGGATCACCCCTTTCTTTATTCCGTCGGCGCTGATCAATCTCGTGTCCGGCCACGTATCGATCAAATACGGCTTCCGGGGCCCGAACCACGCGGTTGTCACGGCCTGTTCGACCGGTGCGCACGCCATTGGCGATGCCGCACGGATGGTTGCCCTTGATGATGCCGACGTCATGGTTGCCGGCGGCGCCGAGGCCGCTGTCTGCCGCATTGGCATGGCCGGGTTCGCAGCCGCACGAGCCCTGTCGACCGGTTACAACGATGCGCCGGAAAAAGCTTCTCGCCCCTGGGATACGGGCCGTGACGGTTTTGTAATGGGCGAAGGCGCCGGTGTTGTCGTTCTTGAAGAGCTCGAGCATGCGCGCGCGCGCGGTGCGACCATCTATGGCGAGATCAAGGGTTATGGCATGTCGGGTGACGCCTATCACATCACAGCGCCCGCCGAAGATGGAGATGGCGGTTTCCGCGCGATGGAAGCGGCGCTGAAGCGTGCCGGCCTCGCCGCCAGCGAGATCGACTATGTGAACGCGCATGGCACATCGACACCGCTTGGCGACCTGATCGAGGCTGGCGCGGTGCGCCGCCTGCTGGGCGATGCCGTGGGCAGCGTATCGATGTCCTCGACAAAGAGCGCCACGGGCCATCTTCTCGGCGCGGCCGGTGCGATCGAGGCGATCTACTCGATCAAGGCCGTCCAGACAGGTGATCTGCCGCCGACGCTGAACCTCGAGGATCCGGAGGAAGCGGTTGCCGACTTCGATCTGGTGCCGCTGAAGAGCCGCAAGCGTGAGGTTCGCAACGCCATGTCGAACTCCTTCGGCTTTGGCGGCACCAACGCCTCGCTGATCATCGGACAGGTTACCTGATGCTCCGTGCTGCCGCCCGGTACATGATCCGGTCGGCGGTGCTGCTTGGCTTGCTGGCAGGTCTCGTGGCAGGGGGCTGGCTGGCGGTCGACCGACTGATCATCAAGTCCGCGGGACCGCACGCCGAAACTGCACTTGTCATTCTCTCGCCGGGCGAAGGCCACAGCACCATTCGCTGGACGCTGAAGCGCGCAGGGGTGATCCGCGAACTCTATCACTATGACGCGGCGCGCATTCTTGCCGGAAAATCCTTCGTCCCGAAGGAGGGCGAATATCAGATCCCGCCGGCAGCCAGCATCGAGCAGGTCATGGCGATCCTCCATGCCGGCCGCAGTCATCAGCGGCGGCTGACGATCATCGAGGGGATGACCGCGGCCAAGGTCCTGGCGCAGCTTGCCGCCGACGAGAATTTTTCGGGCGATATCACCATGCAGGCGGCCGAAGGAAGTATTCTCCCTGAAACCTATTTCTATACCCGTGGCACGACGCGTGATGCCATGCTCACCAGAATGCAGGAGAAGCGCGAAATGCTGCTTCTCGATGCCTGGGTCGGCCGGGACAAGGACCTTCCCTTCAAAACCCGCGAGGAAGCGCTGATTCTCGCCTCGATCGTCGAGCTCGAGACAGGCGACAGCGCCGACCGCCGCGAGGTTGCCGGCGTCTTCGTGAACAGGCTTCGGCGAGGCATGCGGCTGCAGTCCGACCCGACGGTGCTTTACGGTGTCGAAGGCGGCGAAGGACGTGTCATTCGCCGTTCCGACCTGAAGCGAGAGACCGAATGGAATACCTATGTGATCAAGGGATTGCCGAAAACGCCGATCTGCAATCCGAGCCGGGATTCAATCGACGCGGTCATGCATCCGGCGAAGACAAAGAACCTGTATTTCGTATCGGACGGTCATGGCGGGTTGCGCTTTGCCAAGGAACTGGACGAACACAACAAGAATGTAAGACTATTCCGCAAGGTTCAGCGGGAGGCCGGGCAACGCGGAAGTTGACGGGCAAAGAGGTGATTTGATGAGCAAACCGGACAAGATATCGGAAGCCGTCGGGCGTCGTGGCCTGATGCTGGTCCTGTCCTCGCCTTCCGGCGCCGGAAAGACCTCGATTGCGCGCCGGCTCCTCGACGAGGATGACAATTTGACATTGTCGGTCTCCGCCACGACGCGCCCGCCACGTGCGAACGAGGTGGACGGGCGCGACTACCATTTCGTTGATCAGGAACGGTTCGACCGGATGGTCGCACAGGATGAGTTCCTCGAATATGCGACGGTCTTCAGCAATTCCTACGGCACCCCCAAGGCCGATGTGATGTCGGCTCTCGAGCGCGGCGAGGACGTGCTGTTCGATATCGACTGGCAGGGCACGCAGCAGGTGGCGAACGCCGCCCGCGCCGACCTTGTATCCGTCTTCATCCTTCCGCCGTCGCGTGAAGCGCTTCAGCAGCGGCTCGTATCACGCGCGCAGGACAGCGCCGATGTCGTGGCCGAACGGATGGCCAAGGCATCGGACGAGATCAGCCATTACCGCGAATATGATTATATCGTCGTCAATGAGGATCTCGACAGATCGGTTGAATCAGTTCGCGCCATCCTGTCGGCGGAACGGATGCGCCGCGACCGCCAGGTCGGCATGACCGGGTTCGTCCGCACGCTTCAGTCCGACGTGGAATAGGCCGCGTCTAGCCCAGTCCGCGCGCCAGTTTGCAGAAAGCCCCGATGTCGAGGTCCTGTGGACGGCATTGCGGATCAATGCCGGCGGCCTCCAGCATGGCCTCGCCGCCGATAGGCTTCAGCGAGACCCGCAGCATTTTGCGCCGCTGTCCGAAGGCGAGCCGGGTGACCTCTTCCAGCGCCTTGCGGTCGCATTCGAACCGGGGCGCCGCCAATGGCCTGATCTGTACGACGGAGGAAGTGACCTTTGGTGCCGGCACAAAGGCATCCGGCGGAATGTCGAACAGGATGGCCGCGTCGGCAATCCAGCCGGTCAGGATGCTGAGCCGTCCATAGGCGCTGCTGCCCGGCTGTGCCGTGATCCGTTCCGCCACCTCGCGCTGGAACATCAGTGTCATCGATTCAAACGCCTGCGCCTGGCCAAGCCACTGGATTAACAGCGTCGTGGCGATGTTGTAGGGCAGGTTGGCGACAATCCTTCGTGGTGCGCTTCCCATCTCCCACAGCGGCGTTTTCAGCGCATCTCCCTCGACCAACCGCAGCCGATCACCAGCCGCCGTCAGAAGTGAGTCGAGCACCGTCGCAGCCCGGAAATCCTTCTCCACGGCGATGACGTTCTCGGCACCCTCGAGAAGCAGCGCTCTTGTCAGGCCGCCGGGCCCCGGCCCGACTTCAATCGTCGTGCCATTCAGGCTGGCGGCACTGCGCGCGATCCGCCTTGTAAGGTTCAGGTCGAAGAGAAAGTTCTGGCCAAGAGATTTCCTGGCACGCATGTCGAGGCTCGCCACCAGATCCTTCAGCGGTGGCAGCGCTTCAATAGCGCTGTTGTCGAGGTGGTCCTTATCCATCAGGGTGCCGCCGTGATGCCATCATGCGTGCCATGCGGATGGCGGCCATAAGACTTTGCGGACGCGCCTTGCCAGTGCCGGCAATGTCGAATGCGGTACCGTGATCCGGAGAGGTGCGGATAAAATCGAGGCCAAGCGTGACATTTACGCCACCATCAAAATCTATTGTTTTCAATGGAATAAGGACCTGATCATGATACATGCCAATCGCAGCGTCATAGGTTTCGCGTGCTTCCGGGTGGAAGAGGGTGTCTGCCGAAAGCGGCCCGAAAGCACCAATACCCTCATCTTTCAGAGCTTCCACAGCCGGTGCGATGACGCGTTGGTCCTCGTCACCAAACTGGCCGTTCTCACCGGCATGAGGGTTGAGGCCACACACCGCGATGCGGGGTGAGCCACAGCCGAAATATAGCTGAAGCGCCTCGTTCAGAAGCCGTCCTTTGGCCACGATATCTTCGGTTGTCAGCGCCGCCGGAACATCGCGAAGCGCGATATGCACGGTCGCCGGCACGACACGGAGCGATTCTCCCGCCAGCATCATCAGCGGCGCGCCTGGACGCGCCGGCGCCAGCGATGCCAGGAATTCGGTATGGCCCGGATGGCTGAAACCGGCGTCCTTCAGAATCGCCTTGTTGATCGGGTTGGTGACGATGGCGGCAGCGGTGCCATCCTGTGCCATGGTTGCCGCTTTGCGGATGGAAGCGATGATGACCTCGGCATTCCTCGGATCACCTTTGCCGGCGACGGGTCTTTCTGCCCATTGCAGGGGCATGACCGGAAGAAACGCGTGATCGTGCGCCAGCGGTTCTGGTGCGTCCAGGTTCTTGATCCCGATGCTCAGGTCAAGAGCGGATGCGATCCCGGCAAGCCGGTCGGGGTCTTCCATCAGGATGAAACCGCGCATGCCGGCGGCAAATGCCATCAAGCTGATCTCGGCACCGACACCGGCTGGGTCTCCCGGCGTCAGGATGACAGGTTGCAGCCCGTCACCATGTAGTGCCCCACCAGTCATCACCCGTCGCGGCGTTCGATGATCGCCGTACGGCGCAGGCGTTGCAGCTGCCGTTCACCGAGGCTGCCGAAAATCTTGTCGATCAGGGACTGCTTGATTTCTTCGCGTGGCGGAAGCTGGAGCTTTGGCTCGAGAAGATCGCACACCATCATGGAGGCGACGCCTTCGGCAAAGCTCAGCGGCTCTGAAGGAACGCCGATTTCCAGCGAGGCTACAAGTTTCTGCATCTGCGGGGCGAGGTCGCCAACCAGCATGTCATTGAGGCGCGATACGGTGCCTGACCCGTAGCTTGTATTCAATGCGTCGAGGCCGTCGCAGCCGGTGATGTCCTCGGTGTCCCGTTCGATCCGCGCTCCGGCCTCGAGGCGGTCGGCATCGCTTGCGTCGGCGGCAAGCGGCAGGATCGCCCGGGCCAGCCAGACCCTCGACTGGGACGCATCGACAACACCTTCCTTGCGCTCGCCGCTCCTGCGCAAGATGTAAACCGCGCCGTCAAGAAGGACAGGCTCTGTCACGGCTCCGTTTTCAATGCTTTCCAGTGCATCGCGGAAGGTCTTTGGCAGCTTTTCGCTCATCGCCCAGCCGACATCGCCGCCTCGCGCCGAACTGCCGGATACCGAATACTGGCGTGCGATTTCCGTGAAACTCGCACCTTTGCGAATGGCGGCCACCATTTCGCCGGCAAGCGCGCGTGTCTGCTCGATGTTGCGTGTCGGGCTCGGTGTCAGGACGATTTCGGCGAGCTTTATCTGGGGCTTGGATGCGTTCTGGTGCATCCGCTCGATTTCTTCATCGACACGTTCTTCGATGTTGGCGAACTTGTCCGAGAATTTCGCGCTGATGAAATTCGACCAGGCCAGGTCGCTTGTATATTTCTGCTGCACCGTCAGCGGGTCGATGCCGTCATTCATCAGGGCCCGGTTGCCTGACGTCGTTTCACTTCCAAAATTCTGATTGATGAAATCACGCGCCTGCGGCAGCACCACAGCCTCGATATCGGGCCGTGATCTCGATATTTGTGGCGTAGCCGAGGAAGAGCGCGCGCTGTTCAACGTCATAATTGGTGATCGGCTTGCCGTTCACTGTGGCGATAATGCTCACCCCGGCGTTGGCCGTTGTCTGCACAAACAGGGCCGAGAATAGCAATATGATTGCGGCGAATGGGATAGTGCGGGTCATGCGCTCATGCTTTCAGGCTTCGTCCATGCGGGCCAGAAGAATGGCACCGACAAGAATTACAATAAAGGCCGGTGCCCACGCGGCAACCAGCGTCGGAAGGCGCAGGGTCGTGCCAAGGACCTGCATAAAGTGTGTGAACAGAAAAATGGATACGGCGATGATCGTACCACGGGTGAACAGCATGACCCGCCTGCCGCGGGTCATGTTGGTCAGGGTTGCCTTGGCCCCAAGCATGGCGATCCCGATCAGCAGAAAGGGCAGGGACAGCAATTTGTGAAAATGCATGCGATGCTCGATCGTCGGAAGTCCGGCCCGTTCAAGCAGTTCGATGAACCCGGGAAGAGAGAAAAACGCGATGGTGTTTGGCGGCTCGCTGGAAAGGCCGAGGTCAAGTGCGTCCAGACCTGTCGGCAGCATGATAGAGCCTTCATCACGGCGTGAACCGTCATTCTGCCAGATTGTCGCGTTGCTGATCACCCAACCGCCATCGGTCAGTTCCATGTTGTTGGCCCTGATCCGCTGCTGCAGGCCGCCTTCGGCATCGAACCTGTAGACAATCGGATTGATGATCTGCGCGACGCTGACATCAAGCATGTCACCATGGATGATGAATTGACCCTCGGCATGCGTGTCTCTCAGCCAGATGCCATCAGTGGACACCGACAGCTTTTGCTGCTTGTTTCCGAAAACTTCGTTCATCTTGCCTTCATATTCGCGCGATGTGAGCGATCCGATCGGATTGACAAAGATGACAAACAGAACGCCGACCAGCCCGGCGGCGACAAGGGAAGGACTCAGAATCGACCATATCGAGCGGCCAAAGCCCCTGCAGACAACAAATTCGTTGGACCGGTTCATCGTCTCGAAGCAGAACATTGAACCGGCGATCATGGCTATGGGAAGTGTCAACTCGATCACGGCCGGAATGTTCAGCATTGACATGGTGACAACGTTGAAGCTGTCGCCATCCTGAAGTTTCGTGCTGACGCGCCTTGCCAGTTCTATCGCCTGGATCAGGGTTACCGTCGCCGTTAGCCCGATGATGCTGGCCAGCACCCAGTTCAGATATCGAAAGCCGAAATATCTGAACAATATGCCAAAATTTGCTGCCCCGTTCATCGCGGCGCCCCCTCTGGTGCGGCCAATCTCGCTGCTGGCTGCGCAATGGACTGCCATCCCAGAAGTGTCAGGAGGCCGGCCGCAGGAACAAGCATGCTGAGATAGATCAACGGGATCATCAAGGGTGACGTCGTGGCAAGTGATCTTGCAGAGACAATTGCCGAAATACAGAGGATGCCCACGGCAATCGTGGCAATCGTGCGTCGTGACCAGTTGCTCCGGCGTATCTGGCCATGCAACACGCCAGTACTTGCAATCATGATCAGGGCAAAGGCAAGAAAGGGCGAGGCTATCCGATAATGGCCTTCGGCGACACGCTGATTGACATAGACGGCTTGTGGCGAGGCATCCGGATTGAGCAGGTTTGAAATCCTGTCCTCGTTCATCTCGATCGGCATCCGGGTCGACTGCTTCCGGTCACGCGGCGTGATCGAGACCGTGTGGGTGTCGAACATGAGTGTTGCGCCCGACTGCTTGTCCTGCGAAAGCTCGAACCGATGGCCGTCGTTCAGGATAACGGCAGGCTTGCCGTCCTTTTCGATAAAGCGGCCCGCCTTTGCGGTCATGGTTACGATGACCCCGTCGGTCTTCTCGTCGTGGATGAACACGTTCTCGGCGTGGCCATCCTTGTATTTCTTGCCGATCAGCATGGTCATGCCGTCGACAACGTCGATGAAGACGTTGTCCTGAAGCATGACTGTCGGAATGGTATTGCGCAGCTTGAACTGCACTTCCTTGTAGACACCGAAACTGAGCGGCAGCAGAAAGACCGAATTGATCACCAGGAATGTGGTGAAAAGCACCCCCAGCGCGATTGGCGCGCGGGCGAGCTGGATAGCGCTTCGGCCGCTGGCCTGCGCGACGAGCAATTCCCTGTCTACCAGTGCCCGGTGAAACACCCACATGACGGCGACAAACACGCTGATCGGTATCGCGATGGTCAGCCACAGCGGAATGACCGTGACCGACATCAGCAGGAAATCTGTCATCGGCGCCCCGCGGTTGATCACCAGTTCAAGAATGCGGATGGTCTGGAACAGCCACATGATCCCGACAAGCGTCAGCATCACCGCGAAGGAAGTTCGCAGCATCTGTCTGAAGATGTACCGGTCAAACTGCATGTCAGGCCCTTGTAGATCTGCCGGCATGATTACCATATGGAAATCAACAATAGCAAAAGCTAAGGCATTGCTGCGGCTTATTTTAGCCAGCTTTATGGCGATGGTGGGTTTGTGGGAAAGCGGCGCGGTGCGCGCCGGTTTGACAGCAAAGGGACAAACCTGTTTTAACCGGCTCCGAAATCGCGCAACGCCTTGTGGGCACTTTCACACAGGATATGGACATGGCATCGAAACTTGACCTGACTTTCTCCAAGACAGCACCGGAGGGCGATCACGCCGTCATTTGCCTTGTTGGCGCGAAAGGAAAGCTGTTTCCCGAACTGGAGAAGTCGTTTGCGGCTGCTGTGATAGCAGCCATGGCAACGGCGCAATTCACCGGTGATTCAGGCAAGTCGCTGACGCTGTATATCGGTGACCGGACGGTGGTGCTGATCGGTGTTGGCGAATCCGTCGCGCCCGGTGCCGAGGCGGAAGCTGTCGGCGGCCGCATCATGTCGGCTGTCGGCGCCCTGCAGTCCAAGCGGGGTTATCTTCCGGACCAGGGCGTTGCTGACGAACTGCTGGCCGATGTCGTCATGGGAATGACGTCCTCGGCCTATCATTTCGAGCGCTATTTTACCGAGGCGAGCAGCAATGAAGCGTCGGTCCAGATCGTCGTCGTATCCGACAAGGTTGATGCATCCCATCCGGCGATGGCAGACCGTGCCGCACTGATGGCCGGCGTCGAAATGGCGCGCGATCTGGCCTTTGAGCCTGCGAACAAGCTGTATCCCGCTGAATTTGCCGAACGCTGCGAGGGGCTGGCGGAGCTTGGCCTTGAAGTCACCGTGCTGGATGATGCCGCCATGGCGGAGCTCGGCATGCATGCGCTGCTCGGCGTAGGGCAGGGGAGCGCGCGTGAATCGCGAATGGTTGTGATGAACTGGCGGGGCGGCGGCGACGAGGCGCCGGTTGCCCTTGTCGGCAAGGGCGTCACCTTTGACAGCGGCGGCATCTCGCTGAAGCCCGGCAAGGGCATGGAAGACATGAAATGGGATATGGGCGGTGCCGGCGCGGTCACCGGCGCCATGAAGGCCATCGCCGGCCGCGGGCTCAAGCGCAACGTTGTCGGCCTGATCGGCCTGGTCGAGAACATGCCGGACGGCAACGCCCAGCGGCCGAGCGACGTGGTTACATCCATGTCCGGAAAGACCATCGAGATCATCAACACCGATGCCGAGGGCCGGCTTGTTCTTGCCGACGTGCTCCACTATTGCGAGTCGAAGTTCAAGCCGCAGGCGATTGTCGACCTTGCCACGCTCACCGGCGCCATGATTGTCGCGCTCGGCAAGGAATATGCCGGCATGTTTTCCAACAGCGACGGTCTTTCGGACCAGCTTTCCGCCGCCGGCACGGCGACGGTCGAACCTGTCTGGCGGATGCCGCTTGGCAAGGCCTATCACCAGCAGCTGAAATCGCATATTGCCGACGTCAAGCATATCGGCGGTCCGGCAGGCGGATCGATCACGGCAGCCTGTTTCCTCGAGCGGTTCGTGAATGATACGCCCTGGGCGCATCTCGATATCGCCGGCAAGGCCTGGTCCGACAAATCGACGGCCACCGTGCCGAAGGGTGGCACCGGCTATGGTGTACGGCTGCTCAACAAGCTGATCGACGACTGGCAACCGGTGAAGCTCGACCATCCTCGTGAAAGCTGATCGTCTGAAAGGTCGTCATGCCACAGGTTGATTTCTATCACCTGACCAGGTCCGATATGGCCGAAGCATTGGTGATGCTGGTGAAGAAAAGCCAGCTCGCCGGCAAGAAAGTGCTGGTGCAATGTCCGCGACCGGCTGCAGAGGCGATGGACGAGGCCCTTTGGACACAGGATCCGCAATCCTGGATACCGCACGGGCTGGATGATGCGGATGGCGCCTCGCATGCGCATGCATGGATCATGTCTGTGCCTGAGGGCAATCCGATTTCAGCTGAATTCCTGTTTCTTCTTCACGGGGCGGAGCGGCCCGACATGACGTCGTTCGAGCGGGTGTTCAACCTGTTTGACGGCCGATCGGACGCCCAGCTCTCCGAGGCCCGTTCCCAATGGCAGGAATGGCGCAAGAACGAAGCCCTCGAGATGCGTTATTTCGCACAGGATGACGAAGGAAAATGGGAGAAACGAGGCTGATCAGCCGGTCCGGGTCGCGATAGACCCCTTTCTTTGCCGGATGCTTGCCTGTTTAGACCTTGTCACCCGTCGCCGCAGGCCCTATTAAGGCGGCGTTCCGGCCGGGTCCGGCCTTCAGACCACCCGTGCCGTCATCTGTTTCAACTGCTGCCAAAGGGAAAACCATGGCTCTCGAAAGAACATTCTCGATTATCAAGCCGGACGCGACCCGTCGCAACCTGACCGGCCAGATCAACGCCCGTTTTGAGGCTGCCGGCCTGCGCATTGTTGCCCAGAAGCGCAAGCAGCTGAGCGAGGCCGAGGCACGCGCCTTCTACGCTGTTCATGCCGAGCGCCCGTTCTACAACGATCTGGTGGCCTTCATGACCTCTGGTCCGGTCGTGCTTCAGGTTCTGGAAGGTGAAGACGCCATTGCGAAGAATCGCGAAGTGATGGGCGCCACCAACCCGGCAGACGCCGCCAAGGGCACCATCCGCAAGGACTTTGCCGAGTCGATCGAAGCCAATTCGGTCCATGGCTCGGACGCGCCGGAAACTGCTGCTGAAGAAATCGCATTCTTCTTCGCAGGTTCCGAGATCGCCGGCTGATTTTTGGAATTTGAACTAGCCGTATGGCGGGGCGGACGCGCCGCCATACGTTTTGCCCCTCGGGGCGGCGGACGCGTCAGAGAAGCGTGACCGCCATGATGATCAGTGTCAAAGCAACCAGCACCCCGACAATCTTCGCGCCGTTCATGAAGGCGTGATAGGTGTTGAGATGCGTGTGTGCCTGCTGGTCGAACTCGCTGGTATCCATGATTCTGGCTCCCCCCAAATCACATGATTGGCCTAACCTGGTTTATCGCCCAAGGTGGTGGTGAAATCAATTGCTGATTTCGCTGTGCGCGGCTGTGGCTGGCCAGATAACCGTGCCTGACAGAACATCCGCTATCGCCGGGTCTGTGTCCTTCAGGGCAGCCGGGCCATTATGCCAGACGACGCCGTCAGGGCCTGCCATCAACGCGCCGTTGGCAAGGGACGCGACCACAAAGGGATAGAGAGCATGTTCGAGGCGAAGCACGCGCGCGGCGAGGCTGCCGGCATCCTCGCCTTCCGTCACAGCCAGCCCTGCCTGTAACAGCGTCGGGCCGTCATCAAGTTCCGCTGTGACGAGATGAACGCTCGCGCCATGACGGGCCATGCCCGCGGCGATGGCTCTTTCATGCGTATCAAGCCCTTTCAAGTCGGGGAGCAAGGACGGGTGGATGTTGATGATGCGTCCCGCAAACCGCTCGACGAAGGCTGGTGACAGGATGGCCATATACCCGGCAAGGCAGATGATCTCGGCGCCCGCCTCAACAATGGCATCGCCAAGAGCGGTTTCCTGGTCCTGCCGTGATGCGAAATCTGTCCGCGAGACGAGCTGTGTGGACAATCCCTGTGTTTCGGCGAGCGCAAGTCCTTCGCAGGCTTTGTTCGCCGCAACTAGGACGATTTCGAAGCCACTGGCCGGACCGGCATGTGCGGCGAGGCGCAGCATGTTGCTGCCACGTCCCGAAATCAGCACCGCAATGCGCATCAGGAGGCCGTCGACCAACTTTCCTGACCGCTGAAGACGACGGCCGGGCCGTCACCACGGGCGCTCAGGCGGCCGGCAATCCAGGCATCGGGCTCCGGACCGTCGCGAAGCGCCGACAGGCAGGAGCCGGCGCTGTCTTCCGAAGTGAAAATCAGCAGGCCGATGCCGCAATTGAACGTGCGTGCCATTTCGCCGGCCTCGATCCCGCCCTTGCGGGACAGCCAGCTGAAAATTGGTGGCAATGTCCAGCTTGTGCAGTCTATGGCGAGTGACAGGTCTTCGCCGAAAACCCGTGGCGGGTTCTCGACAAGGCCGCCACCGGTCACATGGCAGATACCGGTCACATGTCCGGCCGCATGGGCCGCCCGCGTGCCGTGGTGATAGATGCGTGTCGGCTCCAGAAGCGCTTCGCCAAGCGGAAGGTCGAGCCCGTCAATGCGGTCGTCGAGGCTTGTGCCGGTGACATCGATGATCTTGCGAACCAGCGAGAAGCCGTTGGCGTGAACGCCGGACGAGGGAAGCGCGATGGCGACATCGCCTTCCTGTGGCATCCCGCGCGACAGCAGCGTGCCGCGTTCGGCGGCGCCGACGGCAAAGCCGGCAAGGTCAAAGCCGCCAGTCGGATAAACCCCCGGCATTTCGGCGGTTTCACCACCGATCAACGCGCATTCACAGGCCACACATCCGTCGGCAATGCCGGCGACGACTTCTGCGGCAATCTCCGGATCCAGTTTTCCGGTTGCAAAGTAATCAAGGAAAAACAGAGGAATAGCACCTTGCGCCATCAGGTCATTCACACACATGGCAACTAGGTCAA
>LUMI01000171.1_pt1 | contig 25199 bp, 30 predicted proteins | sample 729681 | NCBI WGS metagenome assembly LUMI01 (sample SAMN03860267, study PRJNA289734) | marine metagenome | biome: seawater column; feature: ocean; material: water; isolation source: Red Sea water column Station 34 - depth 10m | place: Saudi Arabia: Red Sea | collected 2011-10-15 | depth 10 m
TTAGGTGTGAAAAAGCCTCTGTATTTTTAGAAAAAAAAGGTTTTAAAAATATTTATCAATTAAAGGGTGGAATTTTGAATTACTTAAAAAAAATCAAACCAAAAAAAAGTTTATGGAAAGGCGAGTGTTTTGTATTCGACAACAGAGTAAGTTTAAAACACGGATTAGTACAAGGAACCTATTCAATTTGTGGTGGATGTAGACAACCAATCTCGATTAAAGATAAAAAATCTAAAAAATATGAGGAGGGTGTAACTTGTCCTAATTGTTTTGATAAACTCTCAAAAAACCAAAAATCTCGTTTTAGAATGAGACAAAGTCAGATATACAAGGCAAAGCTATCAGGAAAAAAATATAATTTTCAAAAAGAATTTAACTAAGGATTTATTTGTCACAATCTTTCAAATTAACTAAAGATCCAATATGGTTTTTATTGAGAAAAGTTACTATTCCAGCAAGTGTTGGTTCATTATTTCAAACCTTTTACAATCTAGTAGACACATGGTTCGCAGGAAGAATATCTGCTGAAGCAATAGCAGCGATCGCAAAATCTTTTCCAATTTATTTTACTATTATTGCAATAGGTGTTGGATTAACTGCTGGAACTAATACTTTAATTGGAAATAATATTGGCGCTAATAATAAAAAGAAGGCGTCATTATTTGTTGCTCAATCAATTATTTTTGCAATCTTTTTATCCATACTAGTTACTTTTTTTGGTTTAAATGTTTCAGATTTTTTACTTTCTCTTATGGGATCAGACCAAGAGGCAATTATATTAACTAGAAAATATCTAGATGTAATTTTTTATGGAACTATAATTGTTTTGATACAAATTTCCTTAAATGGAACACTAAATGCGCAAGGGGATACAAAAAGTTACAGAAACGTTTTAATTTTTAGTTTCTTTTTAAATATTATTCTAAATCCATTATTTATTTTTGGTTATGGTTTTATTCCAGCATTTGGTATAGCTGGACTTGCAATAGCTACTGTAGTGGCTCAGTTTGTTGGTCTTTTGTATTTAGCATATAAAGTTTATTGTTGTGAATTAAAGAAATATCTTAAGCCTGAGTGTTTTATTCCAAAATTTGATCTTCTTGGGGAACTCTTGTATCAGACGATTCCTGTGATGTTTAGCATGTTGTTGATTGGTGTTGGTTTGTTCAACATCCTTTACTTCATTGGTCAATTTGGAGATTTAGCTACTGCTGGTTATGGTGCTGCTCTTAGAATTGAACAAGTTTTTCTACTTCCTGTAATTGGATTAAATACAGCGGTATTATCAATTGGGGGACAAAATTTTGGTGCAAAAAATTATGATAGATTGAGAGAATTATACAGAAAAGCTTTAATGTTTGGATCATCTTTTATGATATGTGCAGGAATAATAATATTTTTAGGTGCAGAGTTTTTAGTTTCATTATTTACTGATAACCAAGAGGCAATAAAGCATGGTGCGATATATCTAAAAGTTGCTGCATTAATTGGCCCAATTTATCCTGTTTTTTTTATAACCACTGCAGTATTCCAAGCAGTGAAAAAACCATTGTACAGTCTTTATCTAAGTATTCTTAGATTAACAGCTCTTCCATTTTTAAGTTTATGGTATGTAATTAATATTAAAGGAGGGGATTATGAGGATATTTTTTATACGATTTTAGTAACAAATTGGTTTATGGGAATTGCAGTTCTAATATTTATTGGGTATTTTTTGAATAATGTTTTCAAACAAAATAAAAGTCTTTTTACTTACTAGTATTTGTCTAATATTTTTCTTTGTCACATACCTTGATGTAAAATCTAGTGAAATAAAGGTTATAGACGGAGATACCATTCATTTAAAAAACGAAAAAATTCGTTTTAGTGGCATTGATACTCCTGAAATTAAACAAATTTGTAATAAGAATAATGAGGTTATCAAATGTGGAGTTCAAGCAAAACAATTACTTATTAATAAGATAGGTAAAAACAAAGTAAGATGTGTCAAGGAGGGTGTAGATAGATATAAGAGAATTTTAGCTGAATGTTTTGTAAATAATCAAAGTCTATCTAAGTATCTTGTTCGAGAGGGTTATGCTTTTGCTTACAGGAAATATTCAACCAAATACATTCCAGATGAGGATTATGCCAAAAAAAATAAAAAAGGTATGTGGGCAATGACTTTTGAATATCCTTGGGACTATAGAAGAAAAAATTAATCTTTTTGTAATTTTTTTTCTAATTTTCTAACAAGATAAGAAACAATTAATATCAAGACTAAATATTCTAGAATTAGAAATGTATATATTTCAAGTGGCCGATAAGTCGTCACAACCAATTCGTTTGCTTTTCTAGTCAGATCTCCAATACCAATTATCGATACAAGAGAGGACATTTTAAGCACATATACAAATTGATTACCAATAGCTGGTAAAATATTCTTTATTGCTTGAGGTAGAATTACTAATCTTAATTTTCTAAAAAAACTTAATCCTAAAGAGCTTCCAGCTTCCCATTGAGATTTTTTTATTGAATTAATTCCTGCTCTAAATATTTCTGCTTGGAAAGCACTTTCGCTAATTGACAGCGCTATGATACCAGAAACGAATGGGCTAAAACTTATACCCGTCATGATTGGAAGACCATAATAAATCCATAAAATTAAAACTAGCAAAGGAATTGCTCTTACAATCTCAACATAGCCAATATTAAGGTAGGTTAAGAATTTACTTTTAGCCAGTGATGGAATAGCGACTAAAAGACCAAGAATAATAGAAATAATGATTGAGACTATACTAATATAGATAGTAGTTGTTAAACCACTTAATAAAAACTTTAGATTAGTTAACCCCTCAATGTTGTTTGGTGATAAGATTAACCAGTTCAATTCACTTTTACCACATGAGGTTAATGGAAAGATTAGAATTAATAAAAGTAGATTTTTCACTACTTAACTTATAAAGAATAAAAAATTAATTACTAATTTTTTATAAGCTCTTTAGATTATATTTAGCTAATAACTTGGTGAAGAAGCCTGAAGATTTTTTGTCTTTAATCCATTTATTGACATAATCATTCCACTTAGTATCACCTTTTGGTACCATCATTGCTAAAAATGCTGGATTTTTTCCACCGTCTGGAACGATTGCTAATTGAGGATATTTAATAACTAATTTATTTGCTTCTGTTGAACTTGTAATATTACCATCAGCTCTACCTGCTAAGACTTCTTGGAAGTCTCTTGCTGGTGCTTCAATTGAGTTTAATTTTGATTTTGGGAAAAATTCTTTTGCCTTTTCCTCTTGAGAAGTACCAAGAGTAGTTGCAATTGTTACATTTGAATTATTAAGCGAGTCCCAAGTTGGAAATTTTTTTAAGTTCTTTTTGAGAACAAGTGGCACAGTAGCATATTTGTAATAGGTGTCAGTAAAACCAGCTACTTCAGCTCTCTTTGGCGTTTTTGTAACACTAGTTGAGATATCATATCTTGCAGATGTTATTCCTGAAACAATAGTTTTCCATTCTGCAGGTACAAACTCAATTTTTACACCCATATCTTTAGCTAATTGATTCATTACATCGATATCGAAACCTTTATATTTGTTGGTTGCAGGATCTTTGACTGTCATAGGATCCCAATCTCCAGTAGTACCAACTTTAAGTACTCCAGAAGACAAAATTTTATCTAGATTAGATTCTGCGTTTAGTGAGAAGGGTAAAAGAGCAAATAATGCTACTAAAAATAATTTTTTCATGTTTTTTTTTAACTTATTTGAGATCTAAATGTGACTATAATCTTGACGCACTATCATTCATCCATGCAAATAAATGCTCAGAAAATGAGCGTCTTACAAACAAATTAACTTCATTTTTATTTTGATTATGAATGATTACATCTATTTTTGCGAGAATTGTTTGGGTCACTGAGCCAATTTTACCCTTAAAATCATTAAAATTAAAAGGAGAGCCTGTTTGAAACAAATCATATATCTTATCCCCTTTGAGATTAATCCTCACGAATTGATCTGTGACATCCACCACAGCTCCTAAATTTAATTTAGATATGTTTTTATTCAAAAGTGTTTCAGTTTCATAAGAATTTGTATTTTCTTTAACAACGCCATTTGAAAAAATCATCCATTCATCAGGACTCAACCATAGAGCAGTCAATTTTTCACTTTGAGTGGAAGTATTTGCTTTTGTAGGCAAAACCATATTTAAAGATTTACCAACAGCTGATAAAAATTCTCTTTTTTTACCTCTTACTATCAATTTCATAACAGGTTTAACCTCGTTCATTTGTAGACCTTGATATGATTTTTCCTCTTTAATTGTATGATTATAATTTAGCATTTAATCTTTCACCTTCTTTATCTAAAAAAACTGGATCAGCTACAGTTACATTAATATTCTTATTTTCCATTGGTATGATCAATTTTTGCCCCAACATATTTTTTCCACCTTTTACAACACCTAATGCGATCGACTTTTTTAAATTTGGGCTGTAATAACTTGAGGTCACATGGCCAAGCATTTCAATAGGTGATTTTTTTATATCAGCAACTATCTGTGCGCCTTCTTCCAAAACTTCCTCAGGATTTTCTGTCAATAAACCAACTAATTGTTTTCTATCTTCTCTAATAGTATCAGATCTATATAATGATCTTTTTCCAATAAAATCATATTTCTTTTTGCTTACTATCCAATCCATTTGTAAATCAATTGGTGTTAGTGTTGCATCAGTGTCTTGACCAACTATTATAAAACCTTTTTCTGCTCTTAATAAGTGCATCGTTTCAGTTCCATAAGGTGTAATATTAAAATCTTTACCAGCTTCCATACATTTTTCCCAAACAGATTTACCAAAGTTTGCTTGGATATTAATTTCATAACTATGTTCCCCGGTAAAACTAATTCTCATTACTCTACATTTAATGTCATTTATTTTCGCATTTTTGAATGACATATGTGGAAACTTTTCATCAGAAAGATCTAAATCAGGAATAACTTTTGAAACGATTTTTTTACTGTTAGGCCCACACACACTTATTGTAGCATAATGATCAGTTACAGATGATAAATAGACATCTAATTCAGGCCATTCTGTTTGAAGATAATCTTCAAGTTTTCCTAATACGTTAGCTGCACCACCAGTAGTAGTGGTCATGATATAATGATTTTCACCCAATCTAGTTGTAACGCCATCATCATAAACCATTCCATCTTCATTTAGCATTAAACCATAACGACATTTACCCACTGCAAGTTTCAATTTTTCCTAATGTAGATGCATCCAGAATACCTGCTGAGTCTCTAGCGGCTTTACTTTCTCTTTGTACTGCTTGATGCATATTTTCATTATCCTTTGGATAGTACCAAGCTCTTTTCCATTGACCAACGTTTTCAAACTCAGCGTTGTTGGCAACATGCCAATCATGTATCGGAGTACGTCTAAATATATCAAAAAATTCTCCTACATTTCTTCCAACAATAGTTCCAAAAGTAAGAGGTGTATAAGGAGGTCTAAAAGTTGTAGTTCCGTGTTCACCCATTTTAGTTCCCGCTGTTTCTGAGATAATTCCAAGAGCATGCATATTACCAAGTTTACCCTGATCAGTTCCCATGCCAGTAGTAGTGTATCTTTTTACATGTTCTATAGATCTAAAACCTTCTCTTAGAGCTAATTTAATATCTTTTGCAGTTGCATCGTTTTGATAATCAACAAAAGATTTAGTTTTCCCTATGGATTTATCAGATGGTAATAACCAAATATTTCTCTTTGATTGATTTAAACCAGAGATTGTTTCAACAGTTTTGTATTCAGAATTGTCAATATCAAGAAACTTTTTAATAGAAGACAAGGTATTCTTTATTATCTCCTCTAAACCAAAGTCTCCATTACAAGATCCAATACTTATTTGATCTGAAGGATAAACATTAGGTATAAATACTTGGTCTTCTTCTCTAAATTTTAATTTACCTCCTGATTGTGTAAACAAGTGTACTGCTGGGGTCCAACCACCAGATACACCTAAACAATCACAATTCAACTTTGTTTTGTCACCAATGACTGTTTGACCATCTTTTGAAAGTTTCATGATGGATATTTTATTAATTCTTCTATATCCGTAAGTATCAACGACAGTATAACCTTTATAAATTTCAATATTATTTTTCTCAACTTCGTATGAAATTTTAGAGTCAATCTGCTCTCTATTATCAATTATTGCATTAATCTTAATTCCTCTTTGAATTAAGCTCATGGCTGTTTCATATGCGGTATCGTTATTGGTAAAAAGAATATTATTTTCACCACAAGCCACACCATATAAATCAATATATTTTTTAATTGCTGAAGATAACAGTATCCCTGGACGATCATTATTATCAAATATTAAAGGTCTTTCTATAGAGCCAGTTGCTGTGATTACTTTTTTAGCTCGAATTTTTAATAATCTTTGTCTTACTTTATTTTCTCTTTGATTAATCGGTAAATGATCAGTGAGATTTTCACGGGCCAATAAAAAGTTGTATCCATGAAATGCTGCAACGCTAGTTCTTATTTTTATTTCTAAATTTTCTAATTTAGATATTTCGTTGATTTCTTTTTCTAACCATGAACTTGTTATTTGATTATTAATCTTTGAAAATTCTGAGTTATCATAAATAGAAGATCCCCCCAAATAAGATTTTTCATCAACTAAAAGAGTCTTAAAACCATTTTTAGCTGCCATTTTAGCTGCCATTATTCCTGAAATACCTGCTCCGATAACTAAAACATCACAATGAATATATTTATGTTCATATATGTCTGGATCAGCTACTTTAGGTGATTTACCTAAACCCGCAGATTTTCTAATAAAGTATTCATACTTTTCCCAGAAACTTGCAGGCCACATAAAAGTTTTATAATAAAAACCTGCAGGTAAGATAGGGGATAATAGATTATTAATCCCTCCAATATCAAAATTAACGCTAGGCCAACAATTTTGACTAGATGCAACTAAACCTTCATAGATTTCGACCTCTGTAGCTCTTACGTTAGGTTCAGTTCTTGAGGAATTATCATGCAATTGAATAATTGCATTTGGTTCTTCAGAACCTGATGTCATAATTCCTCGAGGTCTATGATATTTGAAACTTCGTCCAACAAGATGAATACCATTTGCCAATAAAGCTGATGCTAGAGTATCACCTTTAAAACCAAAATATGTTTTGTTATTAAATTTAAAAGAAACTCGATAAGTCTCATCGATAAATTTGCTTGTTTTAAATCTTAAATTATTAGTCATTTTACTTTACTGGTGGTTTTTCACCCATTTTGTATACAGCTTTTATTTGGTCGTTTGATGTATCTCTAACCATATTGAACCATTTTCTACAACCATGAACATGGTTCCATCTTTCAAATTGAACTCCTTTTATGTTTTTTCTCATGAACAAATATTCTGCCCATTCATCATCACTTAGTTCTGTAGGTTGTTTTGGCCTTACAATATGTGCTTCACCACCAGCTTTAAATTCGCTTTGTTCTCTCTCACCGCAAAAAGGACAATTAATTAAAAACATTAGTGTGCAACAGCGGCTGCACCATGTTCATCAACTAGATCACCACTTACAAATCTATTTATATTAAACGCAGCATTTAATTTATGAGGTTCGTCATTTGCAATGGTGTGAGCAAATAAATCCCCTGAGCCAGGTGTAGCTTTAAAACCTCCAGTTCCCCAACCACAATTAAAGTATAAACCCTTAATTGAAGTTTTACTTATGATTGGACTTGCATCAGGACATATATCAACTATTCCACCCCACTGACGAAGCATTCTCATTCTACTAAATATTGGATATAGTTCTAAAATTGCATTTAAAGTTCCTTCCACAATATCATGACTTCCTTTTTGAGAGTAAGATACATAATCATCAGTTCCTGCTCCAATAACTAATTCTCCCTTATCAGATTGGCTGACATATGCATGAACAGCGTTAGACATTACAACTGTATCTATTATTGGTTTTACTGGTTCAGACACTAAAGCTTGAAGTGGTTTACTTTCCAAAGGTAATTTCAATCCAGCCATATTCGCTATTACACTGGAGTGACCAGCTGCTACAACTCCAATTTTTTTTGTTTTGATAAATCCTTTAGTTGTTTCAATTCCTTCAACTGTATCACCATTTCTTTTTATACCTTTTACTTCACAATTTTGAATTATATCAACACCCATTTCATCAGCACCTCTTGCATATCCCCAAGCAACAGCATCATGCCTAGCTGTACCGGCTCTTCTTTGAAGAGTTCCACCTAAAACTGGATAACGAATATCTTGCGAGGTATTTATGATTGGACAAAATTTTTTAACTTCTTCAGTATTTAAATAAACTGCATCAATACCATTCAATCTATTAGCGTGAGTTCTTCTTTTTAGATCTCTAACATCTTGCAAATTATGTGCAAGATTCATAACTCCTCTTTGACTAAACATAACATTATAATTCAATTCTTGAGATAAACCTTCCCAAATTTTAAGAGCATGGTCATATAAACCTGCACTTGCATCCCATAAATAATTAGATCTTATTATTGTAGTATTTCGACCAGTATTTCCTCCTCCTATCCAACCTTTTTCCACAACAGCAATATTCTTCATGTTATGTTTTTTTGCTAGATAATAGGCAGTTGCAAGACCATGTCCTCCACCACCAACAATTACTGCATCATATTCTTTTTTAGGCTCAGGATCTTTCCAAGCTTTCTCCCAATTTTCATGATAAGAAAAAGCGTTTTTAATAAGTGAAAATATTGAATACTTATTTTTCATAATTATTGAATAATTACTTTATAAATATTGATTATTCAATACAATCAGAAGTGACAAATTTATTGGAAGAGTGGGTGAGAGGCTGAAACCAGTCGTTTGCTAAATGACCGTGCGAGGAAACTTGTACCGAGGGTTCGAATCCCTCCTCTTCCGCCATTTTTAGTATAAAGGATCATCCTTAAAGAAATTTATCATTGTAACTGGCTTTTGAGCTAAAATATAACGATAGACGTTGTAGTTCTCCAGCACTCTTTGCACATAATTTCTTGTTTCTTTAAATTTAATTAATTCAATCCAGTTTACATAATCAATTTGGTTCTTTTGTGGATTTTTATTTATTTTTTTCCAATATCTGACTCTTTTAGGTCCGGCATTATAGGCCGCTATTGCAAACGGATAAGCACCATCATATTCTAAAATTAGTCCAGCTATATAGTGAGAACCTAAATTGATATTATATTCTGCATCTCTTGTTAATCTAGATTTTGAATAAGGAAGTTTTGCTTGTTTAGCAACTACTTTTGCCGTGTAAGGCATGAGCTGCATTAATCCTTTTGCTCCTGCGTGACTGTTAGCACTTAAATCAAATTCACTTTCTTGTCTTATTATTGACAGTATAAATGCAGTATCAGGAATTTTTCTTCCATTTATATAATTTGGAGTACTTATAATTGGATAATTATATTTGTTATGAAATCTTTTTTCATATGATGCAATTTTTGCTATTTGAATAGCAAAATCAAATCTATCAATGCTTGTTGCTAATTCTGCTGCTAAAACTTCACTACCATTATTTATATCATCATTAGCCAAATGTCTTAAAATATGTTTTGTATATTTATCTTCGTTCAGCTCATCAAGAAGATAAACTGTTTTGACTAATTCTTTTTTAAAAAAGTAGTCTCTATATTCTTTTGAAACTTCAATATCTCTAGATAGTTCAAAAGGTTGATTGGGGTTTAACTCCATAAATGCTAACTGACCATAATATGTAGTAAGAAAATTAGATGCTTTACCAAACCATTCATTAGCTAATTCATTTTTACCAAGTTTCTGATAAGTTTTAGCTAACCAATAGGCTCCTCTCGAAGTACTTATCGGGTAACCAACATTATTATAAAAATTTTCAAAATGATCCTTAGCTAACAAAGGATCATCTAAGAAACTTAATGCTATCCATCCACTCATCCATTCCGCGGCCGCATATTCGGGTCCATCAGTCAAAGCATGATTACTTGCAATTTTATAAGCTAAAGCATATTTCTTTTTATAAATTAATGATCTTGAAATGATTTCTCTTTCAAACCACCACTTATCTGGTCTGACTAAATAATCTTTGGTATTTTTAATTTTTACTAAAATTTCAACAGAACTATCAACCCTTCCTCTTTTTCTTCTCCATTTTAATCTGTCGTAATTTAAACCTGCATCATTTTTAAATTTTGCTGGGACTTTCGAAATAGCATTATCTACACCATACGATTTACTCATTAACAATTGTCGTGCTGTATAAAGCAACTCATAATCTTTAGGTAAATATCTTAATAATCTTTTTAAATCCCAGTATTTATTATTCCAAGCTAAGTAATCTGCTCTTTTAATATAATCATCCGCATTGAGATACTTTTTGAATTTTTTTCTATAGAATCTTAATTCAGATTTGCTTAATTCAGCGGTAATCCATCCTTCTTTAATATAGGAAATTCCTTTTTGTGTATCACCATTGAGAATTATGCTTTCTCCAAGTATCATTTTTCCAAAACCGCTTAGAGGTTCATCAACACCGAACCAATCGATAATTTTTTTGGGTGAAATAGTGTCTGTAGAAAGTTTATGCTCTGCTAAATATTTTAATCTTCCCAATCGTGGATAATCCTCATTTTTGTCTATAAAAGTTTTATAATCGTAATATGATGCTTTGTTTCCTTTAGTTAGCAGATGTCTCCATTGTATGAAATTATAGATTGATTTATCTCTGGCTTTTTTTGCTGTTTTTAATGCGGCAGGCCATTTTGCTTGTTTCATTTCTGAAATAGCCTTTTTCGCAATTTCGAAATCTTTCTTGTTATAATATTTAGATTTTTTTGCTGTATCAGTTTTTTTTGTTCCAGCTATTAAAGGTTTCTTTTTTGGTAGAATAATACCTAGGTCTTTTTCAGCTTTTAACTTTATTTCACCTTCAGGCTTTTTTTTAATTTCCTCTACTATTTTTTTGGGAATTGGTTTTGGCAGAGGCTTCATTACATCAATTAATAATTTCTGGTCCTTTTCTGCTTTAGTTTGGGTCGGTTTCTTTAAAGGTATTATTTCAGTAGAAAACAAAATAGTAATAGTAGAGAAGAAAAATAAATTGATAAAAAATATGAATTTTTTTAGCATAATCTTTTAGTATATGAATCCACAAACTATGTTATAAGTATTTATGTTCAAAGGATCAAATGTTGCTTTAGTCACTCCGTTTAAAAATGATAAACTTGATGATGAAACTTACATTAAGTTAATCCATTTTCATATTGAAAATGGGACAAATGGTTTGGTTCCAGCTGGAACAACTGGTGAGTCTCCAACTTTAAGCCATAATGAGCATGAAAGGGTAATTGATTTATGTGTCAAAGAAAGTAATGGAAAATTACCTGTATTTGCTGGTACTGGGTCAAACTCTACTGAGGAGGCTATTTCATTGACTACTCATGCTGAAAAAATGGGAGCAGATGGAGCTTTAATTGTAACTCCTTATTATAATAAGCCTACCCAAGAGGGACTTTATCAACATTATAAAGCAATAAATGATAAATGTGGAATTCCAATTCTTATTTATAACATTCCTGGAAGATCAGTGATTGATATGTCAGTTGAAACAATGGCAAGATTATTTGAATTAAAAAATATTATTGGTGTTAAGGATGCAACAGGAGATTTAACAAGAGTAGATAAAACATTAAAAAAATTAGGCAAAGATTTTATACAATTAACAGGAAATGATGATAACGCTTTAGAGTTTAATAAAAAAGGTGGAGTAGGTGCTATAAGTGTAACAGCCAACATTGCTCCAAAACTTTGTTCTGATTTCCAAAGATTTTCAAAGTCTAATAATGATAATGAAATTAAAGAGGCTGAGAGATTAAATGAAATATTGCAGCCTGTTCATCACGCTATGTTTGTTGAAAGCAATCCTAGCCCAGTTAAGTACGCTGCAAAATTATTAGATTTATGTGATGACGATGTAAGATTACCATTAGTAAAAGTAACAGACACTACTAAAGATATTGTTAAAAAGGCTCTTCATACAGCTAAATTAATTTAATGAACAAAAAAACCAATTCTGGTTTAAAAATAATATGTTTGAATAGAAAGGCTAGTTTTAATTATTTTTTTGAAGATTTATTAGAAGCTGGGATTGTCCTTAAAGGCTCTGAGATTAAATCAATAAGAGAGGGAAAAGTAAATATTGCAGATTCATATGCTGTTGAAAAAGACGGTGAATTGATTTTAATTAATTCTCATATAGCGTCTTATAAACAAGCCAGTTATTCTAACCACAATCCAACGGATGAAAGAAAGTTACTTTTAAATAAACGGGAAATAAATAAATTAATAGGAAAAATGCAAAGAGACGGTCTTACCATTGTTCCAACTAAAATGTATTTTAAAAAAGGAAAAGCAAAAATTGAACTTGCGGTAGCAAAAGGAAAAAAACTGCATGACAAAAGAGCAAGTAAAAAGGATAGGGATTGGAATCGTGATAAATCAAGATATTTTAGAAAATCAAGCTAATCGTATTTATTTAGGTATTGGCTCAAATTTAGGAAACAGAAGATATAAAATCGAACAAGCTAAGTATGAATTATCGTTAAGAAATATTAGACTTGTCAAATCATCAAATTTTTATGAGAGTTTATCATGGCCAGATGAAAGTAAACCTAAATACTTAAACATAGTATTGGAAGTTATTTCTGATTTAAAACCTTTGGAATTACTTAAAGTATCCAAAGACATTGAAATCAGTCTCGGTCGCAAAAAAAGGTATAAAAATGCCCCTCGAGAATGTGATATAGACATAATTGATTATAAAAGTAAAAAAATTAGTCAAAAAATCAATTTACCTCATCCAAGAATGCACAATAGAAATTTTGTCCTTTTTCCATTATTTGAATTAAATAAAAATTGGAAACACCCAATTTCCAAAGATCACATTAAAAAACTCATAATATCATTACCAAATAGAGACATAAGATCTATTAAACAAATCTGAATTAATGATATAATAAGGTGTATGCTTAATTCAGATGATTTAATAAATAAAGTAAAAGGATATAATAAGTTTTTAAATCCAGATAGGTTAAATAAGGCTTATGACTTTGCGGTTAAGGCCCATAGCAATCAAAAAAGAGCCTCAGGTGATCCATACTCAGTTCATCCAATTGAAGTAGCAAATATATTAACCGATTTAAAATTAGATAGTGCAACCATAACTACGGGTTTATTACATGACACAATAGAGGATACATATGCAACTTATGAAACTATCAAAGGTGAGTTTGGAGATGAAGTTGCAGATTTAGTTGATGGTGTTACAAAAATATCTGCACTTGAAAATAATGCATCATCCAATTCTAAAGCAGAAAATTTTAGAAAATTAATTTTAGCAACTTCAAAAGATATTAGAGTTTTATTAGTAAAAATTGCTGATCGACTGCATAACATGAGAACTATAAAAGCAATTTCAAAAGAGGAAAAAAGAAAAAGGATTTCCCAAGAAACTATGGAAATTTATGCCCCGTTAGCAGACAGAATGGGAATGCATAGAATTAGGGATGAGTTAGAAGATCTTTCTTTTGAAATTTTAAATAATGAAGCTAGGTCGTTAATTCAAAAAAGACTTGATGAAATAAAATTTCCTCAAAAATTTATGGAAGAGAAAAAACACCTTTTTCAATCTGGAGAAAAGTTCAGAAAAAAAGAGTTTCTTTGGAACAAATTACCGATATCATTGGATTTAGAATTATTTTGGATAATGTTGATGACTGTTATAAAACTTTAGGAATAATTCACAAAGAATATAATTGTATACCTGGGAAATTTAAAGATTATATATCTTCAGCAAAAATTAATGGCTATAAATCAATTCATACTGCAGTTATTGGATCTAATAGAAAACCCATAGAAATTCAAATAAGAACTAAAGAGATGCACGATTTTGCTGAGAGAGGAATAGCTTCTCATTGGCAATATAAGTCCTCAGAAAAATTTAACTCTCTCACCTGGAAAGAATATGATTGGTTGAAAGATTTAGTTGAAATTATAGAAAAAAATGAAAATCCTGAACACTCTTATGAATACACTAAACTTCAAATGTTTCAGGAAAATGTTTTTTGTTTTACTCCCAAAGGTTCAGTAATCAAATTACCCAAAGATGCAACAGCAATAGATTTCGCTTATGCTGTTCATACAAAAATTGGTGATACTGCAGTTGGATGTGAAATAAATGGAAATAAGAGTGAACTTCAATCAATTTTAAGAAATGGTGATAGAATAAAAATAATTACTTCAAAAAATCAATCACCATCACTTCACTGGATTCCAACAACAAAAACTGGAAAAGCCAGAGCTGCTATAAGAAGATATTGGCATGATAGGGGTGAGGAGAAGCAGGAAAGAATAAAAAAATATAATACCACTTTATGGATTTCATTACCTGATAAACCAGGTCAATTAGGAAATGTAAGTTCATTAATAGGTGAACATAAATTAAATATTTCAAATTTAGTAATGGCTGGAAAAAAACCTGACTATATCAATTTTAAATTTCAGCTGATAATAAGAGATTTGAAAAATTTTACTAATTTTATTGCAGAGCTTAAACAAAAGGGTATAAAATTTAAGATAATTAGACACGAAGATAAAAGAAATGCTTTCACACAAAAAATCCTTAGATATTTTAAGAAAGACTAATGCTTTATTAGAAGGACACTTCATTTTATCTTCTGGATTACATTCTTCAAAGTATATCCAGTGTGCTAAACTTTTAAGTTATCCATCAAAAGCAGAAAAAATATGTAAATCATTGGCTTTAAAAATCAAAAAAAATTTTAGAAAATTTGATTTAATTTTGGCACCGGCCATTGGTGGTATTGTGATAGGTTACGAAATTGGTAGGATTTTAAAAAAAGAAACGATTTTTTGTGAGAGAGTTAAAGGCAAATTCACTCTGAGAAGAGGTTTTAAAATTAAAAGAGGCTCTAAAGTTATCATTATTGAAGATGTAATAACCACAGGAAAATCCAGCATGGAATGCGTAAAACTAATAAAAAAATCTAATGCAAGATTAGTTGGTTTTGCGACAATTATTGATAGATCATCAAAGAAAACATTGAAAATAAAAAAAAAGATAATTTCACATCTTAAAATTGAAGTACCAACTTATAAATCAAACAAAATACCAAAGGAATTAGACTCAATTCCCATTTCAACACCAGGAAGCAGATTTATTAAGTGAAACGGTTAGGTGTAAATATTGATCATGTTGCGACAGTTCGAAATGCCAGAGGTGAATTTCATCCTGACCCATATAAAGCTGCATTATTTGTCAAAAAAAAAGGTGCCGACTCTATTACAATACACCTTCGAGAAGACAGGAGACACATAAGAGATTTAGACGCAAAAAAAATTTGTTCAATAAAAAAATTATTAGTAAATTTAGAAATTTCAACAAATAGGAATATTGTTAAGAATGCTTTGAGAATAAAACCAAAATTTATTTGTATTGTACCTGAAAATAGAAATGAAATAACAACCGAAGGTGGTTTAAATTTAAAGAAAAATAAAAATAAAATTAAAAAGATAATATCACAATTTAAAAAAAAAAAGATTAGAACGAGCTTATTTGTAAATCCAAATATAAAAGATATTTATTTGTCTAAAGAAATAGGTGCTGATTGTGTTGAAATACATACAGGACATTTTTCAAATCTGATAAAATCGAAAAAATCTTTCATTAAGGAATTTTTAAAGATTAAGAAATGTGCAATATTAGCATCAAAAATTGGTGTGGAGGTACATGCTGGACACGGTCTGGATTTCAAATCTACTAAAATACTAACCAAGATAAATGAAATAGTAGAGTTTAATATTGGGCATTTTATTATTGGTGAGTCTATTTTTTATGGTTTACCATTTGTCATAAAAAAGTTTAAAAGAATTATCAAAAATTAAAATGAAAATTTTAGGTATCGGTGTAGATATTGTTGAAAATAAAAGACTTAAAAATTCTATTAAAAATAAAAGTTTTATCTCAAGATTATTCACTTTACTTGAAATTAAAAATTCTAGGTTGGTAAAAGATAAATCTATCTATTTTTCAAAAAAATTTGCAGCAAAAGAATCATTCTCTAAAGCCCTTGGAACTGGATTCAGAAAAGGGTTAAATTTTAAAGATGTTGAAATTTTAAATGATAATTTAGGTAAACCATATTTTAGATTAAATAACAAAACCAAAAAAATTATAATGAAAACGTTAAAAGTTAAAAATTTTGATATATTTCTTTCAATATCTGATGAAAAAGAATATTCAATTGCATTTACTATAATTCAGGCCAAAAATGTTTAATAAAAAATTTTTTATAGAAAACTTTAAGACACTTTTTTATGCTTTTATTATAGCTATAATTATTAGATCCTTAATTATCCAACCATTTTATATTCCATCTTCATCCATGGAACCTGGTTTATTAGTTGGAGACAGACTTTTTGTAACAAAATATTCATATGGTTATAGCAAGCACTCATTTCCATTTAGTCCACCTATTTTTGAGAATAGAATTTTTTCTAGCAAGCCAAATAGGGGTGACGTAATAGTTTTTAAAACCCCTGCAGATAATAGAACAGATTATATTAAAAGACTTATTGGTCTACCGGGAGATAGAATTCAGTTTGTGGACTCCAATTTATATCTAAATAATAGTGAAATTCTTAAATCTAAAGTTTCAGAAAGAGATACAATTTATTGTGGGGAAAAGACTATTAATGTTTTTACATTTGAGGAAAAATTACCAAACGGAAAAATTTACAAAACTGTTTATCTTAAAAATTTTACTTTTGATAATTCTGACGTTTTTACTGTTCCTGATAACCATTACTTCTTTTTAGGTGATAATAGAGATTGTTCAAAAGATAGCAGGTATTTAACCAGCGTGGGTTATGTTCATGAAGATAATCTAGTTGGTAAAGCAAGATTTATTTTTTTTTCATCTGATAGATCAGTTGGTAGTATTTTTACTTTTTGGAAATGGAACAAATCTATTCGATTTGACAGATTTTTTAAGAAAATTATCTGATGAAAATTGATTATTCTAAACTTGAAAAAAAAATAGATTATAAGTTTAAAAATAGAAATTTACTTGTTCAAAGTCTTACTCATAAAAGTTTTAATAAAATGAATAATAATGAAAAAATAGAATTTTTAGGAGACAGAGTTTTGGGTTTAGTTATCGCAAAAAAACTTTTAGAGATCTATCCAGAGGAAAAGGAAGGAATTTTGGATAAAAAATATGCTTCATTAGTAAATAAAAAGACATGTTTGGAAATTGCTAAAAGTATTAATTTGCAAAATTATATTTTAATTTTTAATCCTAGAAATAGATCAGTTACAATTGAGGATAAGGTGATATCAGATAGTTGTGAAGCTTTAATTGGAGCTATTTACCTTGATAGGGGATTTAATATAACAGAGAAAATTATATTAGAATTGTGGAAAGAAAAAATAAAAGAAAGTGTGATTACTCAAATTGATGCAAAAACAAAACTTCAAGAATTTTCATTGAAAAAGCTCAAAAGCCTGCCTACTTATAAAATAATCTCTAATACCGGCCCAAGACATAAGCCTATTTTTAGAGTTGCTGTAAAATTACAAAATACGAAATTTTATAATGGTGAGGGAAAGTCTAAAAAAGAAGCAGAGCAGAATGCAGCTTTACTTTGTTTAAATGATAATTTGATTTGATGAATTGGGACGATACAGGTTTTTTACTTTCAAAAAATAGATATAACGAAAATTCTCTTATTTCGGAATTTTATACTAAAAATCATGGAAAAATATCGGGTATCGTTTTTGGTGGCACTTCAAAAAAAATCAAAAATTATCTTCAAATTGGTAATCAACTATATCTAAATTATAACTCTAAATCTGAGAATAAATTAGGATATTTTAAATTAGAAATCCAAAAAGTTTATTCACCCATATATTTTGAAAATTCTCAAAAACTTTCATGCATTAATTCTGCAATGAGTTTAATTCGTTTATTAACAGCTGAGTCTCAATCTAATATTAAAATATTTGACCTTATTGAAAAATTTTATTTGATACTCTCAAATGATGAGTGGTTAAAAGATTATATTTTTTGGGAATTAGAATTACTTAAGACCATAGGTTTTGATTTAGAATTAAGTAATTTTGCAACTAAAGAGTTATTAGATGATAAAATAATATATGTAGTTAAATCTAAAAATGAAAAAAAGATAATACCAAATTTTCTAATTGATAAAAAAATTGTAGTTAATGATTTGAATATACTTTTAAATGGATTGAAATTAGTAAGTGATTTTTTAGAAAAAACCATATTAAAACCAAATAACTTAAACTATCCAATTAGCAGAACTCAGTTCATAAATTCACTGAGATAATTAAGGTAAAATTTCATTTAATCTATCTGCATAATAACTAACTATTGCGTTCGCACCAGCTCTTTTAAAACTCATTAAATTTTCAAATATCGCATCTTTATTTATTATTTTTTTTTCTACAGCATTGGATAACATGCTATATTCACCAGAAACTTGGTATGCAAAAACTGGGATTTTAAATTTATTTTTTATTGATCTTATAATATCAAGATAGGGTAACCCAGGTTTTACCATGACCATATCTGCACCTTCTTTTATATCTAAAGCCACCTCTCTTATTGCTTCATCATAATTCCTAAAATCCATTTGATAAGTTTTTTTATCTCCTTTTAAGGCAACCTTAGATCCTACGGCATCTCTAAAAGGTCCATAAAAGTTAGAGGCATATTTAACTGCGTAAGAAAGAATTTGAGTATTTTTGAAATTTCCTTTGTCTAGAGCTTTTCTAATTTTACCAATTCGTCCATCCATCATATCTGACGGTGCTAACACATCACATCCCATTTGAGCTTGTAATAAAGATTGCTGAATTAAGATCTCTATAGTTTCGTCATTCATTATATTGTTTGATTTGAGAATTCCATCATGACCATGGTTTGTGTAAGGATCCAGAGCTACATCACACATTATTCCAATTTTGTTTTTGTATCTTTTTTTAATGTATTTTATAGCTTTACATACTAAATTATCTTCATTTATAGCTTCGCTTCCTAAATCATCTTTTAATTTAAATGATGTATAAGGAAATAAAGCAACCATAGGTATCTGATTTTTAATAGCTCGATCTAAGATTATTCCCAATTTATTAATAGAATATCTATATACACCTGGCATAGATTTTATGGGTTGGGTCTTGTTTTTACCCTCAATCAAGAATACAGGAAGTATGAAGTCATTCGGTGATAAATTGTTTTCTGAGACAAGTCTTCTTGACCAGTTGTTTTTTCTATTTCTTCTTAGTCTTAAACTAGGATATTTACCTGTAATCATATTTAATTTTATTTTAAAAATGCGACAAATGTAATATACACATATATAGTAAAAAAGGTACAAAGCAATCACGATGACAGTTGAAAATACAAAGATAATAAATTTAAATGTAAAAAAAGAAGAACGAGTTTTAGATTTTAGCGACTTCCAAAAACAAGAAATAAAATTTGACATCTCAAAACTTCAAGAAGCGTATAATCAAATTATTCAGACTAAAAAGTTTGAAGACGCAGGTGTTACTCATTTTGGTGCCATATCTTTAACACAAATTCCTGGTGACCCAGATTCTATCAAAGGAAATAAAGCAAGAGGTCTTTATTGGACTAAACCTGACAGATCTGGCAAAGAAGTAATGAGGGAAGGTGCGATAAATGAATCTGCATATAGTGAATTTGTTAAAGATTACGATAATACTTACTTTAAACATGTGTATGATGTTTTGTCCTCAAAGTATAAATTAGGTAGGATGAGAATTTTACTTAAGGAACCACGATCAACTTTAAGTTGGCATAGAGATCCAGAGCCTAGATTACATATACCTATAATCACGAACCCTGGTTGTATTATGGTTATAGATAATGTTGCTAAACACATGCCAGCAGATGGATCGGTTTGGATTACAAATAATACAAAATACCATAACGCCTTTAATGGTGGTGAAGAAAATAGAATACATCTTGTTGCATGTGTTTTAGATTACAAGTTTAACTAATTTGAAAAAAATTTTTATTTCCTCAGATCACGCCGGATTTAAATTAAAAGAAGACATAAAAAAACACTTTAAAAGTTTAAAATTAAATTTTAATGATCTTGGACCTGTAAATGATAATAGTGTTGATTATCCTGATTACGCACATAAATTAGCAAAAAAAGTCAAAATTGGTAAAAATAATGTTGGAATCTTAGTATGTGGCTCAGGTACAGGAATGAATATTGCGGCAAATAAGCATAAAAATATACGTGCAGCTCAGTGTTTTAACGCAAAATCTACCAAATTATCCAGATTGCATAATGATGCAAACATCATTACATTGGGTTCTAGATTAATTAGTAAAAAAAATGCTTTCAAATTTATAAAAATTTTTTTAAATACTAAATTTGATGGTGGTAGACACTTAAGAAGGGTTAGAAAAATTTAATTATGTCTAGTGAAAAGAGTTATTTAAATGATAGCTATAAAAGTTTTTTTGAGGATGGTTTATCCGTAAAAGATCCTGAGTTATATAAAGCTATTAAAGATGAACTAATAAGACAACAACAACACATTGAGTTAATTGCTTCAGAAAATATAGTTTCTCAAGCTGTCTTGGAAGCCCAAGGTTCAGTATTAACAAACAAATATGCAGAAGGCTATCCAGGTAAGCGTTATTACAATGGTTGTGAACATGTTGATGTCGCAGAAAATCTTGCAAATGATAGATTAAAAAAATTATTCAATTGTAAATTTGCAAACTCTCAACCTCACTCAGGTGCACAAGCTAATGGTGCTGTATTTTTAGCTCTATTAAGTCCAGGTGATACATTTATGGGAATGAGTTTAAATTCTGGTGGACATATAACTCACGGTTTAAAAATTTCAATGTCAGGTAAATGGTTTAATGCAATCAGTTATGATGTTGATAAGAAATCTGAACTCATAGACTATGATAATGTTGAAAAACTTGCTTTAGAACATAAACCGAAATTAATTATAGCTGGTGGAAGTGCTTACTCAAGAGTAATAGATTTTAAAAGATTTAGAGAAATTGCTGATAAAGTTGGTGCTTATCTCATGGTTGATATGGCACATTTTTCTGGCTTAGTTGCAGGAAAAGGGTATCCAAACCCATGTGATCATGCTCATGTTGTTACATCAACAACACATAAAGTTTTTAGAAGTGCAAGAGGTGGAATAATTTTAACTAATCATGAGGATCTTGCGAAAAAATTTAACACTGCAGTTTTTCCAGGATATCAAGGTGGTCCTTTAATGCACGTTATCGCAGCTAAAGCCGCAGGTTTTCTAGAAGCTCTACAACCAGAATTTAAAGATTACATAAAGTCAGTCCTAGCGAATGCAAAAATGTTAGCTGAAACTTTAAAAAATAATGGTTTTAAAATTTATTCTAACGGAACTGATACACATTTAATGTTGGTAGATTTGAGACCTTACAATGTTAAAGGTAATCTTGCTGCTGAAAGTCTTTCAAGAGCAAACATTACTTGTAACAAAAATGGAATTCCTTTTGATACTGAAAAGCCAATGATTACCTCAGGTATAAGATTAGGAACTCAAGCAGCTACAACACGTGGCTTTGGTTTAAATGAATTTAAAACTGTTGGTGAATTAATTACAAAAACTTTAAAAGGTCTATCCGAAAATCCAAATGATAACAGCAAAGTAGAAAATGAAGTAAAAAATGAAGTTATTTCTTTAACTTCATCATTCCCGATATATAAAAACTTGTAGTAAATGATTTGTCCTTGTGCAAAAAAAGGTGAAACCTCGGTTGTGGATTCACGTCCAACCGAAGATGGCACTGCTATTCGTAGAAGACGATTATGTGTTTGTGGTGAAAGATTTACGACTTTTGAAAGAATTCAACATAGGGAATTAATGGTAATTAAAAAAAGTGGTCGAAAATCATCCTTTGATAGAGATAAACTTGCAAAATCAATTTATATAGCTTTAAAAAAAAGGCCATTAGATACGGAGACAGTTGAAAAATTTATTAGTAAAATCTCAAGATCAGTTGAGGATCTTGGACAGAATGAAATTTCATCTAATACTATAGGTACTATGGTTATGGACGGATTAAAAGAACTAGATCCTGTTGCTTACGTAAGATTTGCATCTGTGTACAGAAATTTTAGAGAAGAAAAAGATTTTGTACAATTCGTGGACAAACTTGATGTCTACAAAAAAAGATAAATTTTCAACTAAAGATAAATTATATATGGAGATAGCCTTGAAACTGGCTAAATCTCGATATGGTCATACAGGATCAAATCCTTCTGTTGGATGTGTGATTGTTAAACACGATAAGATTATTTCTATTGGTCAAACTTCAATAAATGGTAGACCCCATGCGGAGTCTAACGCAATAAAAAACTCAATAGACAATTTAAATGGATCAAAAATGTATGTGACCTTGGAACCTTGTTGTCATCATGGTATGACACCACCTTGTACAAATTTAATCATAAAATCTAAAATTTCAGAAGTAATTTATTCAGTTCCAGATGTTGACACTAGAGTTAAGAATAAAAGCTTTAAAATTTTAAAATCAAAAAAAATTAAAGTAAGAAAAGGACTCTTAGAGGAAAAAGTTAAAAATTTTTATTCAACATATTTTTTTAATAGAAAAAAAAAATTGCCATATGTTACTGGTAAAATAGCAGTTTCAAAAAATAATCTGATTTATAGTAAATTAGATAAGAAAATTACAAACACTAAGGCTGATAAATTTACCCATCTATTGAGATATAAAAATGATTCATTAATGATTTCATATAAAACATTAAATAATGATAATCCAAAATTAAATTGCAGATTAAACGGGGTAAAGAAATATTCTCCAAAAAGAATTATTTTAGATAGTAAACTTAATACTAATATTAACAGTTTTATAATAAAAACAGCTAACAAATCTAATACTATTATTTTTTACAATAAAGCAGGTAATTCACAAATTTTAAGTTTTAAAAAAAAGGGGATAAATTTAATCAGATCTAAAATTGATAATAAAGGAAGATTTGATATCAAAATTATATTAAAAAAATTATATAAATTGAACTGTAGAAACTTACTAGTAGAAGGACTAGATTTAGGAAAAAATAAAATAACATTATATAAAATTTAAAATGTTTAATGGAATAATATATAATCAGGGTATAATAAAAAAAATTGTCAAAAGACCTAAAGGCATTAATATTTTTGTAAAAAGCAATCTTAAAGTATCTAAAAAAGATATTGGATTATCGGTAGCCTGTGATGGTGTATGTTTAACATTAATTTCTTATAAATCACAATTGATGGAGTTTTATCTTTCAAAAGAAACAATAATTCGATCTAAATTTAAATATATAAAGAATAAAGATATAATTAATTTAGAGTTACCACTAAAATATGGAACAAAAATTTCAGGACATATTTGCCAAGGTCATGTTGATACAGTTGCGAAAGTTTTAAGTATAAAAAAAATTGATAAATCATTTATTTTTGACTTTGAGATACCTAAGAAAGAGAGAAAACATCTTATTGAAAAGGCTTCAATTTGTGTAAATGGAATATCACTTACGATTTCAAAAGTAACTAAAAAAGGTTTTCAAATTTGGATAATTCCACATACCTATAAAGAAACTAATTTATCAAAACTCAATAAATATGATTTAGTAAATATTGAGATAGATATCTTGTCTAAATACGTTAGAAATTATTTTTATGAAAAAAAATAATTTTGCACCTATAGAAACAATAATAAGTGTCGCTAAAAAAGGAGGCATGTTCATATTAGTTGATGATGAAAAAAGAGAAAACGAGGGCGATTTAGTGATTTCATCATCAGACTCAACAGCAAAAAATATCAATTTCATGGCAAAACATGGTCGTGGTTTAATTTGTTTAGCACTGGACAGTTTACAAGCTAAAAGATTGAATTTATCTTTAATGTCACCTGTAAATCAATCGAGAAATAAAACAGCTTTTACAATTTCTATAGAAGCAAAGAAGGGGATTACAACAGGTATATCTGCCAAAGATAGAGCTAAAACAATTAAGATCGCATCAAAAAAAAATGTTAGTAAAAAGGATATAGTATCTCCTGGTCACATTTTTCCAATTATTGCTAAAGATGGTGGGGTTCTTGTAAGAGCAGGTCATACAGAAGCCTCTGTTGACATATCAAAACTCGCAAAAAAAAATAATTCAGCAGTCATTTGTGAAATTATGAACGAAAATGGCACAATGGCTAAAGGCCAAGATCTATTTGATTTTGCAGAAAAGCATAAGCTTAAAATTGGAAAAATAGAAGATTTAATAGCTTATAGGTTAAAAAAAGAAAAACTAATAAGATTAAAAAAGCAAAGTCAAATTAGTGTCAAAAACCAAAAATATAAAATTAGAATTTATGAGAATTTATTAGATGGTGCAGAACACTTTGCTCTTGTAAAGGGTAAAATCAAAAGGGGTATCACTCCAAGAGTAAGAGTAATTTCATCAAATATTGTTCAAAATTATCTAATAAACCAAAAGTTGCCAAATTCATTTAATAAAACTCTAAATTATTTTAAAAAATACCAAAATTGCGTTTTAGTATTTATAAAAGACTTAAATTCAAGTTCAGTAACACAGACATTAAAAAAATATAAGAATAAAGAATTTATCAAAAAGGGAAATGATAAATCAATTAAAAATTATGGAATTGGAGCTCAAATAATCAAAGATCTAAAAATTAAAAATATGATATTAATAACTAGATCTTTAAAAAAAGTTATTGGACTTGATGGGTATGGAATTAAAATTAAGAAACAGGAATTGATATAATGAATAAAAAAATTCTAATTGTTTTAGCTAATTATTATAAAGATATAAGCGATGGTTTACTAAAAAGTGCTTTGAAAAATATACCCAGATCAAACCGTATAAAGATTATTAGAGTTCCAGGTGTTTTTGAAATACCTTTCGCTATAAGAAAAAATATTAAAAAATTTGATGGGTTCATTGCATTAGGCTGTGTTATCAAAGGT
>LUMI01000805.1_pt1 | contig 24988 bp, 28 predicted proteins | sample 729681 | NCBI WGS metagenome assembly LUMI01 (sample SAMN03860267, study PRJNA289734) | marine metagenome | biome: seawater column; feature: ocean; material: water; isolation source: Red Sea water column Station 34 - depth 10m | place: Saudi Arabia: Red Sea | collected 2011-10-15 | depth 10 m
CTAATTCGCTTTTGCTGAGTTTTTAAGTCCAAAAATTCCATTTGAAAACTTAATAAAAAAAATATAGGTATTGTATGTTTTAAAAAATTTTAATAAATAATAATTATTCTTTGGAATTTAAAATTTAAAAGGAGAAATTCCTCGTAGGATACTCGCGTGTATCCTGAGTTAATATATTAATATATGAAGATAACCGAGAAAAAGGAGTTAACTATGAATCGTTCGATTCTTGGTGCGCTAGTTGGAATCATTATGATTTCAGGCGCTCTCTTTGGTCAAGGTACTATTTCTGGATCTGTTTCAGATGCAGATGGTAATGCTTTGCCAGGGGCAAATGTTGTAGTTGAAGGAACTACATTAGGTGCCGCTGCTACATTAAGTGGTGGATATTCTATTAATGTTCCTGATGGTAGCTACACAGTAACTGCCAGTGTTGTAGGTTACAAATCTTCAAGTGCTACTGTAAGAGTTTCAGGTTCTAACGCATCTGCAAACTTTACACTAGAATCAGCATCCGTCGCGTTAGGCGGTGTTGAAGTACTTGCTGAACGTGTAGACAACACAGACGCAATCCCATTTAACGAATACACTAAAGCTGATATTGATTTCAGATTAGGTGGTCGTGGATTGCCAAAAGCTCTATCAACCCTACCAAACGTTTACGTTGAAAATGGTGGTGGTTGGGATGATGAAAATGTATACGTTCGTGGTTTTGACGATCGTTACACATCATATTTAATTAACGGTGTTCCTATGAATGACATGGAAAACGGTAATTTATACTTCTCTAACTGGAGTGTACTTGCTGATGTTGCATCTGTTGTTCAGGTTCAAAGAGGAGCAGGATCCGTTAATCTTGCAACACCAAGTTTAGGTGGTGTGGTGAACTTTATGAGTGCACCTGCATCAACTGAACCAGGCGTTGTTGTAAAACAAGAAGCCGGTGAACATCAGTACTCAAAAACTGCTGTTACTGTTAACACTGGTTTATTAATGGATGGTAAACTAGCAATGATGGCTTCAGCTTCAAGAAGAACTGCTGACAAGCTTTTTGCTAGAGGTACTTATTCAGATGCATGGTCTTACTACTTTAATGCATCATACTCCGTAAACAACGATAATCGTTTAGAGTTTATCGCATTAGGTTCTCCTCAGTTTCATGGACAAAACTTTTGGAATAATCGTATTTCAAACTACAGTCATGAATTAGCACTTGAAATGGGTGTGGCTGAAGAAGATCTAAGAACAGAGTATGGTCTAGATTATAATCCTAGAGCTGACTATCTAGAAACTCCTTACACTGGTAAGAGAGCTGTAGCTAGTTGGGTACCATTTGATGGTTGGAATTATAAAGTGAGAGATCAACGCTCAACAACTATGATTAATGAAAGAAATAATTATTTCCACAAACCAATTGTTCAGTTGAACTGGTATTCAAACCTAGATGAATCAACAACAATGGCTACTTCTTTCTACTACTCAGGTGGTGAAGGTGGTGGTTCTGGTTCTGCTGGTTCTATCCTTTGGGGTAGCAACGGTACAAGAGATTACGATGCAACAATTGCACGTAACATGTCCGATGCACAATGGAAAGATGGCTACGGCTATCAGTCCAGAGGTATCCTAAGAGGTAGTAGAAACAATCAGTATACCTATGGTATTATGTCTAAAATGGAAAAAGAGATGACAGACACTGTATCTATGACTTTAGGTCTAGATATCAGAACTGCTAAAGTTGAGCACTATCGTCAAGTTTATGACTTGCTAGGTGGTGACTTCTTCTACAACTCATCTAATCCAAATTGGACAGAAGAACAAAGACATAGAACACTTGGTGACAAGTTATACTATGACAACACTAATACTGTTGACTGGTTAGGTGGATATGTTCAAGCAAATTATGATGATGGTGCAGGAACAAACGCTTTTGCAATGTTCGGTGCTACAACTGCTAGCTACACAGCACAAGATCATTTCACGCTTGATAATTTAAAAATTGAAGCTGATGCTGAGTTAGGATATCAAATGAAACTTGGTGGAAGTCGTGCGTTAAATGATACATGGCAACTATTTGGTAACGTTAGTTACTCTGCTATGACACCATCATTAGATAAACTTATTGATGATGTAAACATGATCAAGAACGAAGGCTTCGAGAATGAAACAGCTACATGGTTTGATGTAGGTACTAGATTTAAGTCACTAAATGGTCAGTGGGCTGGTAGTTTAAATTACTACTATGCACTATGGTCTGATAGAGCTCAAAGTGGTACTTCTGAAGACTTAAACGGTGTTGAATCATTCTTCAGCATTACTGGATTAAGCGAATTGCACACAGGGTTAGAATACTCTATTGCATATCAGCCAATTCCAGTTTTAAGAATAGATCTTAGAGGTCATGAAAGTGACTGGAGATTTACTGATGATTTATCATATACATATAATGAAATTGAAGGTGACGATACAAGTTCAGAAACTTTCGACCTATATGTTAAAGATGTTATGATTTCAGGTGCTCCACAGTCACAAACTGTATTAATGGTAACTGGTTTCTTTAACAGATTAAAAGCATCTGTTGAAGCAGAATCATTTGCTAGACAGTACCCAAGATGGGGTTATGATGGCGCTATTCAGGACTTAGCATTCCTATTAGGTGAAGGTAATACTTTTGCTGATGATGCTTATGAAACTGAAAGAAAAACCATCTATAACTTACAGTTAAGCTATGGTACAGAGATTATGGATAGAGACGTAACGTTTAATTACTCTATATTCAATGCGACTGATGAATTATACATCGGTGACTTTGTAGACGCTTACGATGGTTCTGGAGACGTTGCAAACTTAAGAGTTCGTATGGGTGCTCCAAAACAATTTAATTTTGGGGTAACTATCAACTACTAAGTTGAAGAATATCTGACTATTAAATAATAAAAGCCCTCTTTTTAGAGGGCTTTTATTTTATGAGACTTTCTTCTGCAGTTCTTCCAGCTTACGAATCAAGCTAGTATCTAAACTTTGATTATTATCTTCTGCAATGCGAATTTGATTTCTAATCTGGCTAATTTCTTTTTTGATAGATATATCTTCTAAGGTTTTAACACAATCATTTAATATAATTAATTCATTTTCCTCTTCAGGTCTATCGACTGCTAAGGCTGCAACCAAATTACGTTCTTCTGGGCTATCGCCTATAAATTCAAGGAGTTGAGCAACATTATTATATGATCCTTTATGATCTTTGATAGACTTAACAATATTGTAACAAAGTTTATTATCAAATAACGATATATTGATTTTATCAGCTAATGCTGCATTGTGGATTAGCAATTTTAATATTTCTAGCTGAGCAATATCAGACTTAGAATCAAAGTTTCTTATTGAGGTTTCTTCTGCATCGGTTGCTTTACTCGCTGTAACCTTTCTAAGAGATATTTGATCAAAGCGATTTAAAATCTCACTCTCAATAACTCCAAGCTCATTAGATAGTCTTTTGATGAGGTCATTTCTAATGATAACATCTTTTACCAATTTGATTTCTTCTATGGATTCATTCAAGAACTTTGATCGATCAGAAGCGCCTTTTGATAATATATTCTTTTTAATAATAATGTAATTTATCGGGTGTACTGCTTCTTTAATAAGCTGTTTAAAGGAAGTATTATTATTTTCCTTGAGCTTAAAGTAATCGTCGGGGTCAAGTTCATTTCCTAAATCAAGAACTCTTACTTCAAAACCATTTTGCATTAAAATATATCCAGTTCTAATTGCTGCATTAATTCCAGCATTATCTGAATCATAAGTAAGAATTACACGATTTGTATATTTATTTAAAGCTGCTGCGTGTTTAGACGAAAATGCAGTACCAGATGTTGCTAATACATTTGTAAACCCTTTTTCATATAATCTTAAAAAGTCAGTCTGTCCTTCAACTAAAAGAACATAATTTTGCTTACGAATTTCAGGCATTGTTTGATATGAGCCATAAAAAACTTTACTTTTTTGAAATAATAATGTTTCAGGTGAGTTAAGATATTTAACATCTTCTTTTTCTGATAAGCTTCTTCCACTAAAACCTATCACTTTTCCAGAAGGGCTAAAAAATGGAAACATAATTCTGTTTCTAAACCTATCTAGATACCCCTTTTTCCCATTTGAAAATAGACCAGATTTTTCAATAACTTCGTTGTCAAATTTATCTTTTAATTCATTATACAGTTCATCCCAAGCATCAATAGCAAAGCCAATGGAAAATTTTTTTATGATCGTATCATCAAAAAATCTATCTTTCATGTAAGATTTAGCTTTGATTCCTTTTTTTGAAGATAAATTATTTATAAAAAATAGATTTGCAAGATTATGGATTTCATAAAGCTGATCATATAAATTACTTTGCTGTTCATCGCCAACTTCAATTATTTCAATATTATGTTTTTCAGCAAGTGAACGAATTGCTTCAGAAAAGCTAATTTTTTCATATTCTATAAGAAATTGTACAGCATTCCCTCCCTGACCAGAGCCAAAGTCATACCACATATTTTTATCTGGAGCTACACTAAATGATGGCTTTGTTTCAGATCTAAATGGACTCAAGCCAAAGTAGTTTTTACCTCTTTTTTTTAAATCAACATATTGTGAAACAACCTCAAAGATATCAACTTCTTCTAAAACTCTATTTATTGTTTCTTGCGCTATTCTTCTCATTAACTAAAAATATAGTCTTTGATAGGTTCCAGTAAAACAAGAATCTTTGACTGTTGAAATAAAATTTCGTAAAGCCTCAATGAAATGTAATTTTCAAAAATACCTGTAAATAGTACTAAGCTTAATGCTCCTTTAAATATTCCTAACGTAAAGCCTAAAATCATATTTAGTGTCTTGTATGATGAGATACTTCCATCGAATAAAAATAATAGCAAACTAGTTAACAACCTTAATATTATAAGAGATATTACAAAGATTACGCCAATAGAAAAGAATATGATAATAGTTTGGTTAATTGAAACATATTTTGCGATAAAGAATGATAAATCTACATAAAAAAACAATGCAATTGATATTCCTACAACAAGATTTAAAAAGTCTGTAAGTGATTCAATAAATCCTTTTCTCATCCCAAAAACGCCCATGATGAGAAATATCATTAAAAAAAGGATGTCAATAATCATATTTAAGAAAGTAATTCTTTAACTATAGATTGGGCTACATTTCCATCCACTTTTCCTGCGCCCTTTTTCATCACTTGAGGCATTACCTTACCAAAATCCGACATTTGTGAAGCCCCAACTTCTGAAATAATATTTTCTACTAAACTTCTAACCTCTTCTTCACTCATCATTGATGGTAAATATGATTCTACAAATTGTAATTCATTCATTTCAGCTTCAACTAAATCATTTCTATTGCCTTCTTTGTACATTCTAATAGATTCTTTATGTTGTTTTGCTGCGGTTTGAAGTACTTTTATAACCTCAGAGTCAGATAATTCATGTCCGACCTCAATAGCTTTATTTTTGCACTTAGATATTAAAAGCCTCAACGCTCCTGCTTTTTCTTTATTCTTATTTTTGAGTGCGTCCATCATATCTTTTTCAATCTGTTTTAGCATTATTTTTCTCTTTCGTTAATTGTTTTCATAGCAAGAAGAATTTGGTCTTGATTATTTTCAAAGCCTATAAATCTTCTACCTCTTTTTTTCGCAACAACTCCGACAGCCCCTACATTCATAAATGGATCAAGAATCCAGTTTAGCTTAAAACTACTTGCCTTAACTATTCTATGTACTATTTCTTCATAATCAAGATGAAACCATAGATTATCCTTAATTTCTTCTGGTTTAGGGTTATTTATATTTTTGCCATTCACTATATAATTTTGATTAAAAATATAGTCGTTTGTTTTAGTAGCAAACCAAATATCTGATATTTTGTTCTTCCACTGAGATAGTTCAGTGTTTTCGATTTGTCTTTCGGCTGTAATTCTTGATTGTATGATAAAATTTTTTCCAAGTACTGAGTGATAAAGAGACGAAGATTCCCAAGGACATATAATATAAATTGAACCACTTGCTGTTAAAACTCTTTTACATTCTGAAACCCATTCTTCAATCCACTTAATATAAGATGAATAGGACATTCCACTGTTAGGGTCTAATGCTGGCTCAGTGACAATCAAATCAATAGACTCGCTTGGAATTTTCTTTAATCCTACTAATGCGTCTACTTTAAATAATCCCTCTTTAAGCTTTTCATTAAAATGAATATCAATCTCTGTTTTTAAAGCAGGTAAATATTTGTTTAGATCTTTTACTGTTAAAATATCTTTGTTCACTAACATAATTTAATCTTATAAAGTTAATTTAAAAATTGTAAGTTTTTTAACATGAGTAACTTAAAAGAAATTACAATTGCTATTAGTTCACTCCCAAAAAACGGCTGGTGGAATAATGGAATAGTAGCATATCATGATAATGATATGATGAGTTTTATGCGTGATCATTTTCTATGTAATACGAATAAAGATATTGTAATGTGTAATATGAAGCTTTCTGAAAGAATGAATGAAGGAGAATATGTTATCTCTACGTTAAATGACTTACAATACAGAGTTTCGTTTCTTGATGAGGATTGTATAGCAGAGGGCGGGGAATTCTTTTATCTTCCAAATGAAAATATACTATTGGCTGGTCAATGCAGAAACAACCGTAGAGGCGCAGAGCAAATGGCAGAAAAACTTAATGTGTCTAATCTTTATATTATAAATTCAAGTGGTTATCATTTAGATACTTCAATTTCTCCTATTTTTAATAATGAATATGATTGCATAGGACTAATATGTGCTCGTGAAGTATTCAGTAAAAATGAAATAAATGATTTAAGAAGTATTTGTAAATCAAATCAATGGGAACTGATAGAAATCGAACATCAAGATATCAATTCATCATTAAGTTTTAGAACGGCAATGAACGGTCTAACATTACCAGGACTTTTTATTGGAAGCAAAGAATTAAATCAAAAACAGATATCAGATTTTGCTTTATCAAATAACATAATTTTTGATTCTACTAATGTATCTCAGTTTAATTTAAGTGGCGGTTCAGTTCATTGTCTTACAAATGAACTTTTTTAATTGGGAAAATCATCGTCAAGCGACTCCCAAAGATACAAAGTTGCTATAGTTTTGTATGGCGACCACTGATTAGCTATTTCTTTAATTTTATCATGGCAATCAACTTGATATTCTTTTTTAATAACATTGATTAATGCTAAGTCTCCTTCCGGGAAAATATCGAGATTATTTTTTGAGAAAATTAAAAACATATCAATTGTCCATTTGCCAACTCCTTTAATTTGAATAAGTTGTTTGTAGATTTTTCTTACATCGTTCACATGTTTTAGATCATATATTTCATTTTTTAATCTAAAAATATTCTCAATGTAATTTTTTTTCTGTCTCGATAATCCAATGTGTTTCCATTCCTGTTGTTTCCAAGCTGAGATGTTGTTTTTGTTTGCATTATAATACTCCAGAAAACGATTATAAATACTATTCCCAGCTTTGGTAGATATTTGTTGAAAGATAATATACTTATATAAATCTAAAACGTAGTCATTGGACTTTGATATTTTCGGAATTGTGTTATTTTCAATTATACTTTTTAATGTATTATCTACTTTTGATAAATAATCTATATGTTTTTGATGAATCATTATTGGCTTTGAAAAAACTGCCATATTAATTCTGAGGTATTAATGTCGTGTCCCCATGATTTTTTCCACCAAGTATGACCTTCCCCCTCTAAAGAATAAAGTTCAACACTTTTATTATCTTCGCAGTCGTATGATATTAAGCGCGTAGTATACTCGCCATCACCATTAAAATCTGGTATGGTTATCTCATTTTGTGAATTGCATTGATTATGATTTTTCCAAAAATCATGTGCTGCTTTTGCAGAATAACTCCATTCTACACCATTATATGGAACTACAGCATCATTCATTCCATGAAAATGGATAATGCTTGATTTTTTAGGAGGGTTACATTGATAATATCCTGCCATTGACCCTGTCACAGATCCAATGCTATTAATTTCTTCTAACTCACAAGCTAGTCTATAACTCATAAAACCGCCTAATGACATTCCTGAAGAAAAAATCTTATTACTATCAATATTATAACTGGCTTTAAAATATTTAATTAGTGCTTTAAAAAATCCTACATCATCTACACCAAGAAAACTCGCTACAACATTGACATTCCATCCTGTATTACCAAACTGATCTCTAGTCCCTTGAACATAAACAACTATAAATCTTTCTTCGTCCGCAATTTGATCAAATCCTGAATACTCTCTCATTGATGGTGCCCTGCCTGTATATCCATGTAAAACAAATAGTAATGGCAGTGATTCGGTTTGATAATCAAAATTTGGAGGTGTATGTACAATGAAGTTTCTCATAAAACTACCATATGGAGTTGCAAACGAAGCTGTTTGATCATTGTAAATAGAAATTAATTCTACAGTTAGTTCAGGAATGGACAATAAATAAAGTGGTAAAAAATATTTTGAAAAATTTATTCATATTATTTTCGTTATAATTTGGTCTATTTTGCTAAATAGCTCCAACTCTGACGAATTATTTTCTACAACATAGTCAGAATATTTACTTTTTTCATCATCTTTCATTTGTAAGCGTATTCTATTTTTTATCGTTTCTTCCTTTAAATCACCTCTATGAAGTGCACGCTTTAATCTTAATTCTTCATCTGCTATAACTAAAATAAGTTTGGCACCACTTTTTTGGTGTTGTTCAAATATTCCTGATTCAATAATTAATGCAGCATCTACAACAAAAATATCATGTAAATCTTTTTTTTCATTAATTCTTTCTAATATTAAATCACTTATTATAGGGTGAATAATATTATTTATCTTTGCTTGCGATTCTGAGTTTTTAAATACTTCTTGAGCGATAGATGTAGTAGAGAAGTCTTCAAGATTTGGAAAAGCTTGAAGAATTTTATCTTTTACAAAAGATGATTGGAGTAGTGCTTTTGCTTCTTTGTCTGCTTCAAAAATATATGCCTTGTACTTATCTTGTAGATATAAAGAAACTGTGCTTTTCCCTGATGCTATACCACCAGTAATTCCAATGATATTCATTACGGAATGTGGTTTAAAATTCTTTCTGTAACTTTATCAATTGATCCATCACCATCAATATGAATAATGTTACTTTGATAAAACTCAATTAAAGGCGCTGTGAGCTCTAGATATACATTTTGTCGATTTACAATTACCTCTTCTGTGTCATCAGCTCTTCCTGATTTTTTTGCTCTTTCAACTAATCTGGTGATTAAAACATTCTTATCAACTTCGATGTTTATAATACTATCAATTGCTTGATTTAAAGATTGAAAAATTTTTGATAATCCTATTGCTTGAGGAATTGTTCTAGGGAAACCATCAAGTATGACTCCTGAATCTTTTAATTCAGTTAAAGTTGATTGCATCATTTCTAACAAGACTTCATCTGGAACAAGATTGCCAGCGTTCATATAAGTTTGAGCTTTAAGCCCTACTTCGGAGGATTTATCAATTTCTTTTCTAAGGATATCTCCTGTTGATAGATGAACAAGGTTAAATTTCTTTGCTAAAATTTTGGCTTGGGTTCCTTTTCCTGCCCCTGGAGGTCCCATAATTAACAACTTCATTTAAATACTCTGTGATTTAGGTGGATCAAAAATTGCCTGCATAACTATTGCTAATTTGGTTGGCTTATTTTTTAACTTATGTTGTAATGTTAATAATTTTTGTTCAGAATGAGTGGTAACCTGCTTTGTGTTAATGCGTGATTGTAAATGACTTAAATGTTTATCTTTTATATCATAAGAACTTTTCAAAGCCTGATTATAATTATCTTTATTTAAATCTTCTACTTCAGTATAGCTAGCTTGAACAGATTGTTCTGTTTGCCTTGAAGTAAGCGAATCATCCTTTGATGGTTCAACAAAATTTGAAGTTAAACTATCATCTAATTCTACTGCAGATTTTTCCATCGCTTCATCCAAAAATTCAAAAATATTAAAATCTGTTTTTGAAGTTTTATTTTCTGTTTGAGGCAATGGATCTGGAACTTGAAATTGTTCACCTTCTACCTTTTTCTGCCTACTTCTGTAGGCAGAAAATAGATAAAATAGGAAAATTATTCCCCAATATATTAACTCTTCCAAAGTTAATCCTCTGATTCTTCTTTACTGTCATCTGTGACACCAGCAATTGATTGTCTCATGCTGGTATCAGATGCAATATTGTCTAGCTTATAATAGTCTAGCACACCGAGATTTCCTTTTTTGAAGGCCTCAGCCATAGCTAAAGGAACTTCAGATTCTGCTTCAACAACCTTAGCTTTCATTTCTTGCTCTAATGCAACAGCCATAGCTCTTCTAGTTTCTGCTTTAGCTTGAGCAACTCTAAGATCTGCTTCTGCTTGGTCAGCTTGTAATTGTGCGCCAATGTTTTTACCGACATCAATATCGGCAATATCAATAGAAAGAATTTCAAAAGCTGTTCCTTTATTTAGTCCTTTTTCAAGTACCGTTCTTGATATTGAATCAGGATTTTCTAAAACAGCTTCGTATGTTTCTCTTGAACCAATAGCACTTACAATACCTTCACCAACTCTGGCAATAATAGTATCTTCAGTTGCACCTCCGACAAGGTTTGGTATATCGGTTCTAACAGTAACTCTAGCTCTTGCTCGCACTTCAATACCATCCTTAGCAACTGCAGATAATTTCCCATCGATCGGAGCATCAATTACTTTTGGATATACGCTTGTTTGAACTGCTGATAATACATCTCTACCTGCTAGATCAATTGCTGTTGATATGGAATAAGTCAGTTCAATTCCTGCTTTTGAAGCGGCAATTAACGCATCAACAACTTTATCAACGTTACCACCAGCCATGTAGTGCACCTCAAGATCGCTAGTTGATATATTATCAAGACCTGCTTTTCTTGCAGCAATTAAGCCGTTTACAATTACTCCTGGTGGTACGCGTCTGAATCTCATACCAACAAGACCTAGAATGGTCACATTTCCTCCTCCGATACTAAAAATAGCTTGTAACCACAAACCAACTGGTACAATCCATAATAGTAATAAAATAAATAATACTAACGGTATGGCAACATATAGTCCCATTACTCCTCCTTCATATGTTTTATAAATAAATTTAAGTCTTTAGTAATTAACAATTTACAACTACTCAACTTTACTTCTGTTTTTAAAATTCTTTTTTAAGGTAGTTTTATTAGAATCACTGGTCACTAGCTTTTGAAAAAACGCAGATTTACCAATTAATCTTAAAATAAAAATAATACCAAATATTCCTACAACAATTGCCCATGAAAATCCATCTAATGCTTCAGAATAGATTTCAGGACTTACAGGTACATCAGGTATTAATAATAAGTATAACCCGTAAAACAAAACAATGATACCTGTGATACCAAATACTCCAAATCCAGGAATTGCAATAGCTTCAACAAACAATAATACAAGGCCCAATAAGATTATCAAAAGATCAGTTGAAGATGCTAATTGAGTTAAATATCCAGCACCCAGCGCAAGTGTTAAACAAATAATACCAATAGTACCGCCTATGCCCCATCCGGCACTGTACAATTCAGAGATTACTCCAATCGTACCAAAAGTAGTTAACAGTGATGATACTGTAGGATTGGTTAATATTCTAACAACATTTTCAGACCAGTTTTCACCTACAGTTATTATCTCATAATCTTCTATTTGCAATGATGAAAGTACTTCTTCAATACTCTCACTTTTACCATCAGCAATTCCATATTTCATTGCGAGCTCAGTAGTGAGTGTAATGAGCTTTCCTTCTTTCCTTCCTTCGATATCATCTACCTGAAGAGTATCTCCTTCAACAATTAGATATTCAAAACTTAATTCTTCATCTACCATTCCACGTGCAATATCAGGATTTTTACCTGATTTTTCTGCGGTTGCAGCCATTTCTTCTCTCATATAACTTTGAGATTTTTCAGACTGCTTGGATCCCGACATATCAACAACGCTTGTAGCCCCAATCGTGGCTCCCCCAGTCATATAAATTTGATCGCAAGAAAGAGATATTAAGGATCCAGCAGAAATAGCTCTTCGATTAATAAAAGCAATGGTTTCAATTTCCGTAGATGATATCGCATCCTTTATTTGTGTAGCAGCGTCAACACGCCCACCAAAAGTATCGATATCAAAAATTATTAATGAGGCATTATCTGTCTCAGCTAAATTGATTGCTCGGGTGACCAAGCCTGGTATACCAAGATCAATTACATCCTGAATAGGTACAACATATACTTTCTTACTTGTTTGTTCTGCAAAAATAAATGCAGAAAGTAAAAAAGTAATAGCGATTAATATGTTCTTAAATTTTGTTTTCATTACTAATTCAAAGATTTACATTATGGAGATGTATTTTTTTTTAAAAGTTTTTTCTTTGTACTTAAGAAATGCTCCAACATTTGCTTATAAAATTACCTATAAAAAAATTTATAGTCTACTATTCCATGTGCTAAAAATGAGACAAAAAACAGTATTAACTAATCTTCGATGGGCTTTCCCAGATAAAAATGAAGAGTGGTACAAAAATACAATGAAACAGTGTTATAAATTTTTTACAAAAGAATTTTTAGATTTTATATCATTTCCAAAAAATTATAGCTCAAGTACAGTAAAATTTAAAAATCTAGGGGTTTTGTCTTCAGCACATGCAATGAAAAAAGGAATTATACTTGTTGGATCTCATTATGGTTCTTTTGATAAACTATTTTATGCACTAAGTCAGGAAGAGTACAATTTAACTGGTGTTGCTTATAAACAGAATAACAGTGGTGCTGATATTTTTTTTAAACAAATAAGAGAAAATTTTATGGAAGACCAGCTTTACAAAGGTGGTGATGTAAAGCAGCTAAAAAATTCGTTAGTTAAAAATAATATTTTAATTTTATTAAGTGATCAAGATGCTAAGAAAAAAGGGGTTAAAGCTAAATTTTTTGGAATCGATTCATCAACACACTCCGGCGCTGCTATACTAAGCAAAAGAAATAAAAGTCCTATTATTTATGCAAGCATTACGTACAAAAACAATATTTATGAAGTGGAATTTATTAAAATTGATACTTCAGGTAGTATCAATGATATCGTACAACATTATACATCAGAAATTGAAAAAACAATTATCAATAATCCAGAGCAATATTTTTGGTTTCATAAAAGATGGAAGTCAGTTAGGGCATACTAATGAAGAGAGTTAAAATACATCATCCTGATGCAAAAGAGATATTCATCAATGCAATACATGATAATCAAGTCATTGCTTATCCAACAGATACCATATATGGTTTAGGTACTGCCATAAATAATGATGAAGGAATTCAAAGAATAAATCTGATGAAAATGCGAGAACAGCCAATGAGTATTGCATTGGGAAGCTTTAGTGTTATTAAAAATCACATTATAGCTGATGCAAATAAAATGTTTGAAATAAAAGAAATCCTCAAAGATGGTAGTACCTGCATTGCGTCATATATTCCTGGATCATTAAATGATAAAATTGCTAAAGATGGTAAAATAGGCTTTAGAATTCCTAATCATGAATATCTAAAAACTGTATTAAATGAATATCAGCAACCTATTACAACCACCAGTATTAATAAAACAGGATCTGAACCATTATATATTCCAGATGAAATTGAAGAACAGTTTGGTGATAAAATTGATTTATTAATTGATGATGGAATAATCAAAAATAGTCCTTCAAAAATTTTTATATTCGAGAAGAACGAAATAAAATCTAAAACTAGGGGAGGCTTCTTTATCGGTAAAGGCTCCAGGAAATATAGATGGAATAAATGTTTACCACTTAAATTTTAATGTTCGTACTACCAAGTTGGGAGACACAATATATAAAATCCGAAATAAAATAGATGTGTGGGTAAATCAAGAGTCTCTAAATGTAGTAAAACAAAATAAAAATATAAGGGAGCTTCGAAAAAAGAAGAATTCTGAAACTATTATCAGAAATCAAAAAGGAATCACAAATGGTAAAGAATTTATTGTAAAAGACAACGTTTTTGATCCATACTCACTAATATTAATTTTATCAGAATATGATATACCAATTAATCAATCTAAAGAGTTTAATATCGTTGATGCCGGTAAAAGCAGAATAATAGAAATTAAAAATCTTGGTACTCAAACAATTAAAACACCATATGGAAACAAGCAGGGATATACTTTATCTCCGGTGAAAAATGGACAACCAGTTCTTAAAAATAAAGGTGATATGGAAGTGAGTTATGTGTCAATTAATGATACCTTAGTTCCAGCTAAGATATTGATAAAACTTGGTAGCGGGGTTATCGAATTAAGACTTAAAAAAATACGCGAATAATATCATTTAAAAGCAAAAACACCATTAATGATAATAGTATAAACATTCCTATTGATTGAATTCTTATCCTAGCCTTTACAGATAGTTTTCTGCCCATTAAAACTTCAATGAGTATTAAAGCAATATGCCCCCCATCTAATCCAGGTATTGGTAAAATATTTATGTATGCAAGATTAACACTAATCAGAGCCATTAGAAAAAGAAAGGGTACTAAGCCTGCTTGCGCTGCTTGACCTGCCATATCACCAATCATAATTACACTTCCAACCTCGTCTCGTGATACGTTTCCTTGAAAAATCATTTTTAGTGATGAAGTCATTAAAGTCATTGCCCAAGTCGTTTCATTGAAACCGTACACAACTGACTCTTGAAAATTTAATTCAACTGGAACTTGAGACTTTGATACCCCCAATGTACCAACCTGTTGATCAACTCTTCCTGCGGAAATATTTGGTCTAGATCCCAAAGAAGCTTCCAAAAATAATATTTCTCCACTTCGCTCTATAACGATTGGTATTGTTTCATTTGGGTGTTGTGAAATATTTGCAACAGCTTCATTCCAAGTTTCAACCTCAACATTATCAATGGATATTATTTTATCACCAGCTATAATCCCTGCAAGCTCAGCCGATTGTCCAGGTACCACATAGTCTATGACAGTGTCATTAGTTTCAACTTTTGTGTCTCCTTGCAGATTCCCAATTAAAACAAATACAAAAAATGTTAATATCAAGTTCATAATGACACCTGCGCTCATCACCCATATTTTTTGCAAGGCATTTTTAGATTCAAGCTCATCATCAGCACCTTTAAATTCGCTATCCATACTTTCATCTAAGATACCTTTCATTTTCACATACCCGCCTAAAGGCAGTAATCCAATTGTATATATCGTTTCTGAGGGTGTGTTGAATGAACTGAAAGTTGTGGAAAATACTTTTTTCCACTTAATTTTTTTATCCTGAAGGCCAAAAAAGAATATATCTACCACTAAACCCTTTTCCGTTTTTGTAAAATCAATAAAATTTGGTGGCATACCAACAGAGAAACGTTCTACTCCGACACCAACGCTTCTTGCAGCCCAAAAATGTCCAAGCTCATGAACAAAAACAATTACGCCGATTAATACTATAAATGCTAATATATATATCATATTATTTTAATTAGGGTCCAAATATAATTGAATATTTTTATCTAAAATAAATAATTCTTCTAAAGAAGGTAAATCATCGGAAGCAAATTCATCAACAACTTCTTTAATTAAAGAGAATATTTCATTAAAAGAAATTTTTTGATCAAGAAATTTTTGAACAATATAATCATTGGCCATGCTCATTGCTGCTACTCTATTTCCACCTAAGTTAATTAGCTCTTCAACAAGCGATAAAATTGGATACCTTTCTAGGTCTGGTTTTTTAAAATCTAAATTTAAATTATCAAAATCTAAGCTTCCTACAGTGGAATCTTTTCTTTCAGGAAAAGTTAATGCATACTGAATAGGAACTTTCATATCAGGCAAACCTAGGTGAGCTTTGTAAGAACCATCAACAAACTCAACCATTGAATGTACAATAGACTGTGGATGAATAGTAATTTGTATCTTATCAAGCTTTATATTGAAAAGCCATAATGCTTCAACCAACTCTAATGCTTTATTCATCATTGTCGCAGAATCAATTGATATCTTTGCTCCCATGTCCCAATTGGGGTGTTTTAGTGCTTCGTTAGGTGTAATAGTATCAAATTCATGAATTGGTTTCTTAAGAAACGGCCCACCACTGCCAGTAAGAATAATTTTTTTTAATTCTTTTTGATTTTCACCGTTCAAGCATTGAAAAATAGCTGAGTGCTCACTATCAACAGGAATTATATTTACATTTTTTTTGTTTGCCAACGGCATAATAATATGACCTCCAAGCACTAATGACTCTTTATTACTTAAAGCGATATCAACACCGTTCTTAATTAATTCAACTGTAGGTCGTAAACCAGAAGTACCGACAATAGCATTAATTGCTAAATCTAAGTTGCTAAATGGTATATTGCTTGAAGCATCATTACCAGTTATAAGTTCAATATTATTTTTTTCACATAGATTAAAAAGATTATGGGAAGAATCAATCACATCAATTGCAACAAAATCAGGTGAGTATTTTTTAGTTTGTTCAAAAAGAAGATCAGCATTAGAGTGGCAAGTAAGACCAATCACTTTGTGGGAATTATTTTTCGAAATTATATCTAATGATTGAATCCCAATCGATCCTGTAGAGCCCATTACAACAATATTTTTCATCAGAAGTATTAAATGATGCCTCGCTTACTAGAGTCATAAAAGTGAAGAATTTCATTGATATGCTTACTATCAGAAAGCTCTTCTTTGACTCTAGAAAGAGCATCTGATTGATTTAAATCAGATCTAAAAAGGTACCTGTAAGCTTTTTTAATTTCAGATTTTTCATCATCTGAAAAACCTCTTCTGCTCAAACCTAAAGAGTTAATACCAGAATATTGAACTGGATGTTTACCAGCAAGTATAAATGGAGGTACATCTTGTACAAGTTTTGAGTTTGCTGCCACCATAGCATGTTTTCCAATTTTACAAAATTGGTGCGCATTGCTTGCTCCGCCCAAAATTGCCCAATCATCAATTTCTACATGACCACCTAATGCAACTAGGTTTACTAAGATAACATTATTACCAATAATGCAGTCATGTGCAACATGAACGCCGGTCATAATTAATACATCTTCACCAATTCTAGTTTCTCCTGTTGCATTTGTTCCTCTGTTTAAAGTCACAAACTCTCTAATAATTGTTCTATCGCCAATAATTAATTTTGTATCCTCACCGCCAAATTTTTTATCTTGAGGAATTGCACCAATACTACTGTTATTTACTATGTGACAATCATTTCCGATCTCTGTAAACTGAGAAATGGTATTAAAATTACCAATCTTTACGTTGTCACCAATTATAACATTATCTTCAATTACGTTATAAGGTCCAATCTCAACATTGTTACCAATTTTGGCTGTGCTTGATATAATATTTGTTTGGTGTATCTTGCTAATTTTATCTCCTATCTTTCAACCATTGAGGCTAAAAATTCTGCTTTGGCTACAAGCTTATCATTAACATGACAAGTAGATTCAAACTTAAATGAATTTAACTTTTCATTTACTACTTTTGCATCTATAATAATTTGGTCACCTGGTATTACATTTGAATTAATTCTAAAATTGTTCACTTTTGATAAATAAACTAAATGATTTTCTGGATTATCAATAAAGTCCAGTATGATTAGACATGCTGATTGGGCCATTGACTCTAGTATTAGCACTCCAGGCATTATTGGCTTGTTAGGAAAATGTCCTGAAAAAAATGGTTCATTAATCGTAACATTTTTTAAAGTTTTAATTTCTTTTTTGTCCTTCTTATCAATAATCCTATCAACAAGTAAAAAAGGATATCGATGTGGAATCATTTCTAAAATGTAGTTTATATCTTTCATTTAAATTGTTCTTTAAATTCCTCTCTTAAGATTCGTGCAAACTCAACATTTCCTTTGTGTCCGCTTTTAATAGCAGTTACATGTCCTTTGATTGGCTTCCCTAGCAAAGCTAAGTCTCCAATCAAGTCCAATGTTTTATGTCTTACTGGCTCATTTTTAAACCTTAAATGCTGCGATTTATACAATCCTCGAGATCCTTGGTAGAATTTGATACCAAACTTATCCATAAAAAACTTTACTTCATCTCCATCTATATCTTTGTCAACAATGATTACTGCATTACCAACATTGCCGCCTTTAATTAATCCTTGCTTAGCCAGTTCTGTGACTTCGCTCAATAAACAAAATGTTCTAGCAGGTGCTATCTGCTTTTCATAGTTAGTATATGCATTTTGAATTGAACTGTATTGAACATCTAAATCTTCTAAATCATATTGAATCGTAAAAGTAGTTTTAAAACCGTCAAATGGAACTGCTAGCACTTCAACATCTTTTTTTTCATCATTATAAACTACAGGCTTTGTGATTTCTAAAAAGTCAACAGGTGCATTCTGCTCAATGATTTCACCTTCTTTTAAAGCTGATACAAAATCTTTAGAACTTCCATCCATCACTGGAGGCTCTTTACTGTTTAATTCAATTAAAAGATTATTTACTCTCATACCAGCACACGCAGACATTACATGCTCAGTTGTATGTACCCTTACTCCATTCTCTTCAATTGTAGTACCACGGGTTAGATCAACTACATTATCTATATCTGGGGTTACAACTTTATCTCCTTTATCATTTCTAATAAATTTGATTCCAGTATTTTCATCAGCAGGATGAAAAGTAACAGTGCTTTGTACGCCTGTATGAAGCCCCACCCCAGTACATGAAACAGAATATTTGATAGTTTTTTGTTTAGCTGGCATCTTTTTTTAATCTTTTTTCAAGTAATTCAAATCTTGTATAAATAGCATCTCTTTTTTGTTTCTCTTTAATAGGTCGCGCTGGATTCCCTGCATACATTTCAGAGCCTGGAAGTGATTTCAGAACACATGATCTTGCAGCAATTACTGATTTTTCACCTAAAGTGATATGTGGACCTATGTCACTCTTCCCAGCTATAGTTACAAAATCTTTAATTTTTGTACTTCCGCCAATAAAAACTCCTCCTGCAAATAAACATGCTTTCCCAATTGACACATTATGTGCAATATGTACCTGATTATCAAATTTACAAAAATCTCCAATTGTTGTATCTTGAACCGAACCTCTATCAATAGTACATGCAGCCCCAATTTCAACATCATTACCAATAATTACTGTTTTTATATGAGGAATTTTATGGTGTTCATTTCCAACTGTGTGATAACCAAAGCCATCACTTCCTATTACTGTCCCAGCATTAATAATGCAATTTTTTCCAAGAATGGTGTTATCATACAATACTACATTATCATAGATAACACTGTTGTCTCCAATGACACATCCAGCATTAATTTTCACACCATTTCCAATAAATACATTTTCACCAAGAACTACGTCTTGTTCAATAACTGAAAAAGCTCCAATGTGAAGGTTGTGTGGTTTTTCAACAGATTCATGTAGTTCAGAATGTTTGGAAATATTAAATACAGGAACAGGCCTATTATCAAAAAGATCCAAAATGGTTATCATAGCTAAGTATGGGTTTTCAACAACTATCCCAGCGTTGTCCTTTAAATCTTCATCAGAAGTAACAATAAATGCCGCAGCGCTTGATGAAGAAATTTCTTTTTTAAACTTAGGTAAGAATGCAAATGTTATTGATCTATTTGAAGCAGATTTTAAATCATCTACTGTCGAAATAGCAATACTACCATCACCAATCAACTTTCCATTTACTTTATCAGCTAACTCTTTAAGAGTAATCAAGTGCTAACCTTATTATTCAGATGACTGATTGGTCTTTCTAAGCTCGTATAGTACGTCGTCCGTTAAATCAATAGTTGGCTTTGTGTATAATGAAGCTTGAGATCCATCAATAATCAAATCAAAACCCTTAGATATTGCAACAGCATTTACAGCTGCTTTGAATTTTTCTACTAATTCAAATTCTAGTTGAGCTTGCTTTCTAGTGAGTTCACCGTTTGGTCCAACTTTAGATAATTGGTAGCTTTGCATAGAGTTGTTCATATCAACAATGTCTTGTTCTTTAGCTTTCTTAAGCTCTTCAGACATCATTAAGCTTTGCTGTTCATACTCTTTAACCATGCTATCTAATTGAGTTGCCATTGATTGATATTCTTTTTGAATAACTTCTAGTTCAAGCTGTAATTGTTGCTCGACATCCTTAAACTCTTCAAAATCAAGTCTAATTTTTTCAGAAAACACGATACCAATCTTTTGTTGGGAAAAAGCAATTCCTGTTAATAATAATACTGTTAATATTTTTTTATACACTTTATTCTCCTTATTTAAAAAGTTTGCCCAAATGTGATAGTATATTCCCAACCTTGGGCTTCTCCATCGCCATTTATATCATCAAAACCATATCCCATATCAAAGCCTAATTTACCAATACCTGGCATAAAAAACCTAACACCAACTCCAGCAGACTTTTTCATTGAAATTGAGCTAAATCTATCAATGTAAAACGGCTCTGTCAATGCAGATGTATTCCACACATTCCCCATTTCTCCGAATGCCATTACATAAATTACAGGATTTTCAGAAAGTGGGAATCTAAGCTCTGTTACAAATCTGCCCATTGAATTACCACCGACTGCTTGACCTGAAACAGTTTGGGGCCCTATAGCATTATCAGGATAACCTCTTAATGCATTACCGTAAGGTATACCATTTCCTCCCATAATAAATCTTTCATCAAATGGAACAAACGATTGTATGTCATCACCAACATCTATGGTTTTAATAACGCCAAGTTTTACTGAATTATATAAAACAAACTTTGAAAAAGTAGGAGTAAACCAATCAAGAGTTAGCATATGCTTTTGAAAATTCTCGTTTCCTCCAAGAAATCCACCAGAATAAGTATTCTCTAAAATAAATGTTGAACCATTGGTAGGGAATTCTGCTCTATTTCTACTATCTCTGGACAATACTTGCGATAAACTAATTCCTCTGGTTTTCTGTAGTCCACCAATATAATTATCTATATCAGATTGTGAGCCTTCATATTCTTTTTGCATGAACTTTGCTGACCACATTACTCTAAAGAAATCATCTGGCCATTCTAATCTCCTACCAAAGCTTGCGACTGCTCCTCCTACAGTAAAATCTAATGGGAAATAATAGTTTGTAGATGAACCTCTAAAAGAATAAAAAATAGATGCCCCTACAAGATAAGGGCTATCATTAATCATTGGATCTTGTTTAGCTTTTGCCCCTTTCCTCTAAAATTATCGAACTCAACACCTGCCCCCCCAGTTATACCGTATTCACCCGTAAAGCCAAGGTTAGCATTGATTCTTTGCGTTGATTTTTTTTCCTCAACAACAAAATCAAGGTTTACTTTATCGTCTGATATTGGGGTTACATCAGGAATCACATTATCAAAATAATTTAAAATCCATATATCTCTTTGACTCCTCATCAGTTTAGATCTACTGAAAACATCTCCTGGATAAAGCTTTAATTCTCTTCTAATAACATTTTCTCTAGTTTTTTCATTTCCAGAAACAAAAATATTTTCTACATATACCTTATTACCTTCATTAAAAACAAACTTAACATCTAAGGAATCTTTTCCAGCAGGAGTAACTTCAGGTGTCACACTGCTAAAAATATATCCTTTATCTTGATAGGTACTCATCATATTTTCATAAACTGATTTGTCAAACTGTTCTTTGGAAAACATATCTCCAGATTGAATGCCCAGAAGTCTTTTTAACTCATCTTCTTCTGCAATTTGATTGCCATCAAAAATGAAGTTTCTAAAGAAATATTTTGGTCCCTCTTCAATATTTATTTGAAGGGTTAATGATGCATCATCTTCATTAACAATTAAGCTATCGCTTAATACTCTAAAATCTCGATGACCTTCATTCTGATAAAAAGTTGATAATGTCTCTTTGTCTTCCGTAAATGTTTTAGGGTCAAAATTCTTTACCCAAAATGTCCACCATTTTTTTTGCTTGGTATTTGTTAACTCTCTTCTGAGTTTTCTTTCTGAAAAACTTTTATTACCATTAAAAGTTATATTCTTTAATCTATATTTCGTGTTTTCATTAATAGTAAATAAAACGTCTCTTGGATAATCTACTCTCACGATTGTATCTTGAGGAACAACAACTGAAGAAGATATTTCTACGTTGAAATATCCGTCATCTTTATATATTTCCGTGATTTTTCTGACAGCTTTGTCAATTGAATTTGGCTTAATACGCTGCCCAGACCTAAGTTCAATTTTTTCTCTGAATCTTCCTTCTCGAACGGTCATACCCTCAAACAAAACCTGATTAAGAATTGGGCTCTCTGAAACTTTGATTGTTATTTCTACCCCATATTGTGATTCGTTGTTTAAAACAATATTTACATCCTCAAATAAGCCTAAATCCCATAATCTCGTAATTGCAGTAGAGATATCTGATCTTTGAATTTGTGTACCATCCCTTAGGCCAGCAGAATATTTGATCATTTTGTCAGAAGTAGTAGTATTACCTTCAACATTTACTCTGTAAAGAGTTACTTGCTGAGCAAATATCTGCGCGCAAAAACATAAAAATAGTATAAATATTTTCGCAAAATTCATTTTCTAAACTTTCCCAAATGTTCTATTTCTGTTATCATATTCTTTTAAAGCTTTTTCAAGTTCTGCTACATCAAAATCTGGCCAATTTTTATTACAAACATAAATTTCTGAATATGCTGATTGCCATAGTAAAAAATTGCTCAATCTATATTCACCCCCAGTCCTGATTATCATATCTGGATCTGGCAGTTCAGGGCAATATAAGTGATTTTTAAGGATTTCTTCATTAATAATTTTTACGTCCGATTTTATCAATGAATTGAATGCATCAACAATCTCTTGTCGTCCTCCGTAGCTAAGCGCTAAAGTTAAAATTAATCCTGTGTTATTTTTTGTTTTTTCTATTGTAGATAATACCCAATCCCTTGTTTTATCCGGTAAATCCTCTATTTTTCCTACGATATTAAACCTAATATTGTTCCTTAACATATTTTCAGTTTCTTTTTCAAGCATTGTAGAGAGCAAGACCATTAAAATATCTATTTCTTCTTTTGGTCTTGACCAGTTTTCTTTGGAAAAGGTATAAAGTGTAAGATGTGGTATTTCCTTTTTAACACAGTCATTTATGATTGTTTTTGCGGTTTGCGCTCCAGTTTCATGACCAAAAGTTCTTGGATGATTTTTTTGTTTAGCCCATCTACCGTTACCATCCATTATAATTGCAAGATGATTAATGGAGTTTTTACTCATGCTTCTCTTCAAGGCTCTGTGCAATTTTATTAAAAATTTCCGATACAGGGTGTTTATCGTTTGAGAAAACTAAAGGTTCCCCTTTATCAATAGATAACATTAGGTCTTCTGAATATGGAATTTGTCCTAAAAGTGGAACATTAAGACGCTGGCTTTCATTAAGCCCTCCTCCTTCTTTGAAGAGATGAAATTTGTAATTGAATGATTTATCATCTTCAAGAGATATTTTCTTTTCGTTAATATACAGCTCAACATCAGATAAATCAGCATTTGAGGATTGAAGTTTCCCACTGATTTGCATAAATGACATGTTTTCTACTACTCCCAATAAAGGTGTTTTCACTTTACTAAACATATCTGCTCCTTTGCGAACATCAGTTAATGCAATATCATTTGGCGTTGTTACAATGATTGCTCCATCTAAAGGAATTTTTTGTGAAAGGGTTAGCTGAACATCTCCAGTACCTGGCGGAAGATCTAATATTAGATAATCTAGCTCCCCCCATACTACATCTCTAAAAAACTGTTCAGTCATTTTAGCCACAAGAGGCCCCCTCCATACAACCGGAGCTTGATTTCCACTTATAAAGCCAAAACTCATTAATTTTAAATTGTCTTTTAACACTGGTATAATTTTTTGCTGATCATTTACCTCTGGATTTTCAACAATCCCCATGGTAATTGGTAAAGAGGGGCCATAAATATCTAAATCTAATAGTCCTGTTCCGCCTTTTCCGCTTGCAACAGCAATAATGTTTTTAATATTTCCTTGGACGTTTGCGTCCTTATTGCTTGTATCAACAGTTTTTCTGGGTGCTTGATCCAAAACTTTAATTTTAATCTCAAAACTATCTACTTTAATATTATCAGATATTTCCTGAACCAGTTGATTCTTTTTTTCTTCATTTGAGGAAGAGATAGCAAGAATTATTGTGATGGTACTTTGATCAATAACAACATCTTTAACCATTCCAAAGGAAACAATATCTCTATTAAACCCTGGATAGTTAATTTGTTTGAGTTGATCTAATATTTGATTTTTATCCATTTACTATATTATTGTATGATTGTGAAAATAGATAACGAATGTATAAAATGTTATAAAATTATCAATTTATCTTTCTTGACCAAAAAAAGAATAATTTTTATCGATTGATGGCTCGTACTCTTCAGGCACTTCGTCTTCATCGTAAATAGCATCAACAGGACATTCTGGCTCACAAGCCCCACAATCTATACATTCTTCTGGATTAATATATAATTGTTTATTGGTAGCGTCGTAACCGTCTTCTTTTGCCTCTTCGCCTGATCCTTCAGGGTCATCAGGACCATGAATGCAGTCAACAGGGCAAACCTCAACACATGCTGTGTCGCATGTTCCAACGCAAGGATCTGTTATAATGTATGTCATAATTAAGTTAATTATACGTAGTTTCAGTCCGATGTTCAAACAAAAAAACTTAAATTTATTTTTACTGTCAGTACCGTTAATGAATTCAATAGCCAGGGCTATTTATGATGTAGCTTTTATATGGCTTGTCCTAGAATTAACTAACTCAGA
>LUMI01000376.1_pt2 | contig 24888 bp, 19 predicted proteins | sample 729681 | NCBI WGS metagenome assembly LUMI01 (sample SAMN03860267, study PRJNA289734) | marine metagenome | biome: seawater column; feature: ocean; material: water; isolation source: Red Sea water column Station 34 - depth 10m | place: Saudi Arabia: Red Sea | collected 2011-10-15 | depth 10 m
GACCTTTTCTTTGTGGCCAGTTTGCTCATCGAATTCCTCTTTAAATGTAACACCTTCTTCAATTGACTCGTAATCAATTTTTCCTTTCAGTTCAGAAAGAATAACAGCGTTATATGGATCCCAATTACAAATCATATCACCCTTCTCAACCTTCTGTCCATCTTTAACTTTGAGGAAAGAACCATAAGGAACATTATTTGAAATAAGAGTAGCACCCTTACCATTAACGACCCTAACTTCACCACTTCTTGCCATAACAACCTCCACTTTATTACCTTCAGAATCTTTTGAAGAAACTGATCTAATACCATCAAAAACAATCTTTCCTTCAAACTTTGCTTTAATGTTTGCATCAACGGCAATATTAGATGCTGTTCCACCCACGTGAAAAGTTCTCAATGTTAACTGAGTTCCTGGCTCGCCAATAGACTGTGCCGCAATAACACCAACAGCCTCTCCAACATTGACCATTTTACCATTAGCTAAATTTCTACCATAACATTTAGCACAAGCTCCTCTTGTTGTCTCACAAGTTAGAACCGATCTAATTTCAATTTCCTCAATACTAGTTTGATCAATTTTATTAGCAATTTCCTCATCTATCTCTTCCCCAGCTTCTATTATTAAATCATTTGTAATAGGATCATAAACGTCGTGAACAGTTACTCTACCTAAAATTCTTTCAGACAACGGTTCAACTATGTCTTCATTATCTTTTAAAGCGCTAACTGTAACTCCTCTTAACGTACCACAATCCTCTTCATTGATAATTACATCTTGTGCTACATCAACTAATCTTCTAGTCAGATACCCTGCATCAGCAGTTTTTAATGCTGTATCAGCTAAACCTTTCCTTGCACCATGAGTTGAAATAAAATACTCGATAACATCTAACCCTTCTTTAAAATTAGAAAGTATAGGGTTTTCAATAATTTCACCAACTGAACCAGATAGATTTTTTTGAGGTTTAGCCATCAAACCTCTCATTCCACCTAACTGTCTAATTTGTTCTCTTGAACCTCTTGCACCAGAATCCATCATCATATAAATAGGATTGAAGCCTTGTTCGTCATCTTCAAGTTGATTCATAAGTGTAGTAGTAAGTCTGGTATTAGCTCTGGTCCAAATATCGATAACCTGATTATATCTCTCATTATCCGTTATCAGTCCCATATAATAATTATCCCAAACAACTTTAACTTCCTTCTTAGCAGATTCAACCAAAGATTCTTTAGCTTCTGGTATTTGGATATCTCCAAGACCCATAGAAAGGCCACCTTCATAAGCCATATTAAATCCTAATTCCTTAATATCATCGAGGAACTTAGCTGTTCTTGATATACCACAAACTTTATATACAATAGAAATTATTTGTTGTAATTTTTTCTTTGTAAGTAACTCATCGATATAACCTACTTCATTGGGAATTAAATTATTAAAAAGAACTCTACCAGCAACTGTCTCTATAACTTTATTCTCTAAAGTACCTTCAGAAGTTCTGACATTTGTTCTTAACTTGATGAGCGCATTCTTATCAACTTTTTCCTCATTTAATGCAATTACTACCTCTCGTAAATTAGAGAAAATTAATCCCTCGCCTTTTAATGGATGTTCTTTTGTTGACTTTCTTCCTTTAGAAACATAATACAAACCAAGAACCATATCCTGAGATGGCACTGTAATTGGAGCTCCATTAGCAGGATTTAAAATATTATTTGATCCTAGCATTAATAGTGATGCTTCAACTATTGCCTCATGACCAAGAGGAACATGAACTGCCATCTGGTCACCATCAAAATCAGCATTAAAAGCAGTACAGGCTAAAGGATGTAACTCAATAGCCTTACCCTCGATTAGTTTAGGTTGAAAAGCTTGTATACCTAGTCTATGTAATGTCGGAGCTCTATTTAATAGAACTGGGTGTCCAACTAATACATTTTCTAGAATATCCCAGATTACAGGTTCTTTCTTATCAACTAGTTTTTTAGCAGATTTTACAGTTTTGACAATACCCCTTTCAATTAACTTTCTAATAATAAACGGCTTAAATAACTCTGCAGCCATATCTTTAGGAAGCCCACATTCATGCATCTTTAACTTAGGACCAACAACAATTACTGATCTACCAGAATAATCAACTCTTTTACCAAGTAGATTTTGTCTAAATCTACCTTGCTTTCCTTTTAACATATCAGTTAAAGACTTTAAAGATCTATTTCCATCAGACCTAACAGCATTGATTCTTCTCGAATTATCAAATAAAGAATCAACAGCTTCTTGAAGCATTCTTTTTTCGTTTCTTAAAATAACTTCTGGAGCTCTAATTTCAAGTAATCTTTTTAATCTGTTATTTCTAATTATTACTCTTCTGTAAAGATCATTTAAATCAGAAGTAGCAAATCTTCCTCCATCAAGTGGAACAAGTGGTCTTAACTCTGGCGGAATAACTGGAATCATTTTAACAATCATCCATTCTGGCCTGTTATCAATATTTTCTCTTGAATCTCTAAATGCTTCAATTACTCTAAGCCTCTTTAAAGCTTCTGCTTTTCTTTGTTGAGAAGTCTCGTTAGCTGCCTTGTATCTAAGATCTATCGATAAAGCATCTAAATCAATTTGGGATAAAAGCTCAGCAATAGCCTCTGCACCCATTTTAGCGATAAATTTATTAGGGTCATCATTAGGCTTGTCTTTTGGTAACGAATCAGTAATATTTATATATTCTTCTTCTGTTAATAAATCCATTTTTTGGCAACCATCTTCCTCTTTTACACCTGGATTTATAACTACATACCTTTCATAATATACAATTTGATTTAGCTTTTTAGCAGGAATACCGAGCATGTAGCCAATTTTATTTGGAAGAGTTCTAAAATACCAGATATGAGCAACAGGAACTACTAACTCAATATGTCCCATTCTTTCTCTCCTAACTTTTTTCTCAGTCACTTCAACGCCACACCTATCACAAATTATACCTTTATATCTTATCCTTTTATATTTACCACAATGACATTCCCAATCCTTAACAGGACCAAATGTTCTTTCACAAAATAATCCACCCATTTCTGGTTTAAATGTCCTGTAATTAATTGTTTCAGGAGCTGTAACTTCACCAAAAGAATTCTCAAGTATAGATTCCGGAGAAGCTAAACTTACTATAATCTTTGAAAAGTCACTTGATTTATTGTTTTTATTAGATAGCATATATTGTATATTAAATTATTTCATTGTTATTTCTAAAGCCAAACCTCTTAGTTCGTGAATCAAAACATTAAATGATTCAGGTATTCCAGGAGTTTGCATATTTTCACCTTTCACAATAGCTTCATAAGCTTTTGCTCTTCCTATTATATCATCTGATTTAATAGTTAAAATCTCTTGAAGAACATGAGATGCACCAAAAGCTTCGAGAGCCCAAACTTCCATTTCACCAAATCTTTGACCTCCAAATTGAGCCTTACCTCCAAGCGGCTGTTGTGTAATTAATGAATAAGGACCTATTGATCTAGAATGCATCTTATCATCAATTAAGTGGCCTAGTTTAAGAATGTAAATTACACCAACTGTTACTTTCTGATCAAACTTTTTACCAGTTGAACCATCATATAGATAAGTCCTACCAAATGAAGGCAATTTAGCTTCATCAAGTTCCTTACTTACTTCATCAGCAGTAGCTCCATCAAAAATTGGAGTTCTATACTTTTTATTGAGCTTAAGACCAGCCCAACCAAGAGCGGTTTCATATAACTGTCCTATATTCATCCTAGATGGTACACCTAATGGGTTTAACACAACATCAACAGTTGATCCATCTTCCAGGAATGGCATATCCTCTTCTTTTACAATCCTTGCTACAACACCTTTATTACCATGTCTACCTGCCATTTTATCCCCAACCTTAAGTTTTCTTTTCTTTGCAACATAAACTTTTGCCATCTGTACAATACCAGGAGCAAGTTCATCACCAACCTCCAAAGAAAATTTCTCTTTTTTAAAGTTAGATGCCAAATCATTTCTCTTAATTACATAATTTTTTACAGCTCTAGAAACTGAATCATTTACTTTCTTATCATCAGTCCAGTCTTCTAAGACAACATCTTGAATTAAGCTTGATTCCTCAGGAACATTTAGGCTGTTCATATCATAGTAAATATTCTTTTTAGGGAAAAGTTTGTCTTCTATTAGTTTTCTAGAAAATTTAACACCACCCTTTACAAGCTCATCACCATATTTATGATTTACGCCATTACATTTTTTGTTTTTAAGAAGTTTATCAAATTTCTCAATAAGTCTTGTTTTAAGATCAACCAAAGACTTGCTATAATCAGCTTTTAATAACTCTATTTGCTGTTTAGCAAGTTTTTTAGAATCTTTATCCTTCTTTTGTCTAGTAAAAAGTTTAGTGTCTACTACGACACCATTTAATGATGGAGGAGCTTTTAATGAAGCATCCTTGACATCACCAGCCTTATCACCAAAAATAGCTCTTAATAGTCTTTCTTCAGGAGTCGGATCACTTTCACCTTTTGGAGTAATTTTTCCTATTAATATATCTCCTTCTTTTACTTTAGCACCTACTCTTATAAGACCATTTTCATCTAAATCTTTTATTGCCTCATCACTTACATTTGGTATTTCATTAGTGAATTCTTCCTCACCTCTTTTGGTATCTCTAACTTCTAGTTTAAACTCTTCAATATGTAAAGAAGTAAAAACATCTTCTTTCACTACTTTTTCAGATATTACAATAGCATCCTCAAAATTATAACCTTTCCAAGGCATGAAAGCTACTTTTAAATTTCTACCAAGTGCAAGTTCTCCGTCTTGAGTTGCAAAACCTTCACAAATTACTTGACCTTTCTTCACCTTATCTCCAACTTTAACAGTTGGTGTTAAATTTATACAGGTATCTTGATTAGTTCTCCTGAATTTTATTAACTCATAGGTTTTTGATTGCTCATCAAATGAAACTAATTTTTCATTTGCATCTAGATCATATTTGATCTCAATTTTATTTGCATCAACATAAATAACTGTTCCTTTTCCTTCAGCTACTATTGTAGATCTAGAATCTTTCGCAACTCTGTATTCCATTCCAGTTCCAACTATAGGTGATTCTGGTTTCATTAAAGGTACCGCTTGTCTCATCATATTTGAACCCATTAATGCCCTATTAGCATCATCGTGCTCAAGGAAAGGTATTAAAGATGCTGCTACAGAAACAATTTGGTTAGGAGCAACATCCATAAACTTAAGTTCCTTATTTTTTGCCAAAGGAAAATCTCCCTCGTATCTAGCTTTAACAGTACTTTCTACAAACTGTCCAGTAGATTTTAGAGGCACATTTGCTTGAGCAATTAAAGAATTATCTTCTTCTTCAGCAGTTAAATAACTTATCTTTCCACTTAAATCAACCTTACCATCTGATACTTGCCTGTAAGGTGTTTCAATGAATCCCATATTGTTAACCTTTGCGTGTACACATAAAGATGATATAAGACCAATGTTAGGACCCTCAGGAGTCTCGATTGTACAAAGCCTACCATAATGAGTATAATGAACATCTCTTACCTCAAACCCAGCTCTTTCTCTTGACAGACCACCAGGGCCTAAAGCAGACATTCTTCTTTTATGAGTAATTTCAGCAAGTGGATTTGTTTGATCCATGAACTGAGACAGCTGATTTGTTCCGAAAAATGAATTAATTACTGAAGTAAGTGTTCTTGCATTAATTAAATCAACTGGCTTAAAATCTTCGTTATCTCTAACATTCATTCTCTCCCTAATTGTTCTTGCCATTCTAGCTAGTCCAACACCAAATTGAGAATAAAGTTGTTCACCAACAGTTCTAACTCTTCTATTACTTAAATGATCAATATCATCAACAACTGTTTTCGCATTAATAAGAGTAATTAAATATTTAACAATTAAAATTATATCTTCATTAGTTAATACTCTAACGTTATAATCTGTATCTATATTTAATTTTCTGTGAAAAGATTTTGGATAATGTCTCTTGCTGTCTGCTCATCTGGAGCCTCAGTATTTCTAAGTTGTCTATATATTTCTTCTAAAGCTTCTTTTTCTGAGTTAGAAACATCTTTTTTAAGAGTATTGTAGATGATAGTAAACTCACCTATATTAATATCCTCTCTATGAACCGTGACATATGGAGCCTCAGCAGAAATAATAGTTTCAATATCTTCTTCTACCAATATATGATCTCTGTCTAAAATAAGCTCATTTCTATCAATAGATATAACTTCTCCGGTATCTTCATCAACAAAATCCTCCACCCAAGTCTTTAGTACTCTTGCAGCTAATTTTTTACCTAAAGCTTTCTTAAGTTTTGTTTTAGTAGCCTCAACTTCTTCTGAAAGCTGAAATATATCTAAAATATCCTTATCAGATCCATAACCTATTGCTCTTAATAAAGTTGTGATAGGAAATTTCTTTTTTCTATCAATGTAAGCATACATCACATTATTTACGTCAGTAGCAAATTCAATCCAAGATCCTCTAAATGGAATAATTCTGGCAGAATAAAGAGGAGTTCCGTTAGTATGTTTACTCTGAGCAAAGAATACACCTGGTGATCTATGTAGCTGAGATACAATAACTCTTTCAGCTCCGTTGATAACAAATGATCCTTTATTAGTCATGTAAGGTATGTTACCTAAAAATACTTCCTGTTCAATAGTTTCAAAATCATCATTATCCTCATCATTACATATTAATCTTAGTTTTGCTTTTAGAGGTAAAGAATAAGTTAAGCCCCTGTCAATACATTCTCCAACAGAATATTTAGGAGGATCTACAGTATAGTCTATAAATTCAAGGACAAAATTTTCTCTTGAATCTGAAATAGGGAAGTTTTCTTTAAAAACTTTAAAAAGACCTTCATTATCTCTTTTCTCAGGAGGAGTTTCGAGTTGAAAAAAGTCTTTATATGACTGAAGTTGAACATCAAGAAAATCTGGATATTCAACTAAATTTTTTAGTTTAGAAAAGTCTATTCTATTTGATGATATTTTCAATTGATTAAAGTTTATAGGTTATAAAAACCCACACACTTTTAGTGTGTGGAAAATGAAATTTTAGCTAAATCTTAGTTTAATTCAACTTCAGCACCAGCTTCTTCTAGCTGCTTCTTAGCTGATTCAGCCTCATCTTTAGGAACACCCTCCTTAATAGCTTTAGGTGCACCATCAACCATATCTTTAGCATCTTTTAAGCCTAAACCAGTTATCTCTTTAACTAATTTTACAACAGCTAACTTTGATGCTCCTGCTGACTTTAATGTTATATTGAAACTTGTTTTTTCTTCTGCTGCATCACCTCCTGCACCTCCACCTCCTGCTACTACAGTTGCTGCTGCCGCTGGTTCAATACCATATTCGTCTTTTAAAATATTTGCTAATTCACTTACATCTTTAACAGAAAGATTTACAAGTTCTTCAGCTATCTTCTTTATATCTGCCATTTTAATTTAATTTAAAGTTTATACACTATTCTTGTTTGTTTTCAAGTGCCTTAACAACACCTGAAATTTTATTTTCAGAACTTTTCAGTAATGAAATAATATTTTTTGCTGGAGATTGTAGTAATAATACAATATCTCCAATAATTTCTTCTTTTCCTTTTAGCTTCGATAACGAATCTAGATGGTTGTCCCCGACAAAGATATCAGACTCAATTGATGCAACTTTTAATGAAGGATGATCAGAATCTAAAGATTTTCTGAATTCTTTAAGAACTTTAGCTGGTCCACTTGGACTTTGATTAGCAAAAAGTAATCCTGAAAAACCTTTTAAAGCATCTCCATTAATTATTTCTGAATAATCTTCTTCTTGATTCTCTAAAGCTTTTTTAATGAAAGTATTTTTAACAACCTTATATTCTACATCTCTTTTAAAGCATGATTCTCTAAAAGAATTAACTTGGTCAACAGATAATCCAGCAGCATCAAGTAGATAAAAGATATTATTCTCCTTAAACTTTTTAGTTAGATCCTGTACTAATTCTAATTTATCTTCTTTTCTCATTTTAACTCATTAATATAGAACTGTCAACCTTTATTGAGCTACTCATTGTACTCGAAAGACTAACACTTTTAAAATAAATTCCTTTTGATGATGAAGGCTTGAGTTTCTTAACTGTATTAAGAAGTTCCATAGCATTTTCATGTAATTTTTTTGAATCAAAAGATACTTTACCAACAGATACATGAATAATTCCAGCTTTATCAACCTTAAAATCAATTTTTCCTTTTTTAACATCTACTACCGCCTTACCAATATCATCAGTTACTGTCCCAGACTTTGGATTCGGCATTAAACCTCTTGGGCCTAAAACTTTTCCAAGTTTACCAACTTTTGCCATTAAAGATGGCATTGTAATTATAACATCAATATCTGTCCACCCACCTTCAATTTTTTTAATGTAGTCATCTAAACCTACATGATCAGCACCAGCTTTTTTAGCTTCATCTTCTTTGTCAGCAGAACAAATTGCTAGTACTTTAAGTGCTTTTCCAGTACCATGAGGAAGAGAAGAAGTCCCTCTCACCATTTGGTCAGCTTTCTTAGGATCTACTCCTAGGCGAATATCTAAGTCAACAGACGCATCAAACTTAGTAGTTGTAATTTCTTTAACTAACTTACAAGCTTCTTCAACAGTATAATATTTATTAATATCATACTTATCTTGGACAGCTTTTTTATTTTTTGTTAATCTACTCATTTAATTCACATTTTCAGGAAAAACTCCTTTAACTTTAACACCCATACTTCTTGCAGTACCTGCAATCATTTTCATTGCTGAACTAACTTTGAAGGCATTTAAATCTTTCATCTTTGTTTCAGCTATATCTTTTACTTGATCCCATGTTATTGAAGCAACCTTATTTAAATTTGGTTGATCAGATCCTTTCTTTTTATTTGCTGCTTGAAGAATCAATACAGACGCGGGAGGTGTTTTAATAACAAAATCAAAAGATTTATCCTTATAGATTGTTATTACAACCGGTAAAACTTGACCTTTTCTATCATCAGTTCTAGCATTAAACTGATTACAAAACTCCATTATGTTAATACCTTTACTACCTAATGCTGGTCCTACCGGAGGCGCAGGATTAGCTTGTCCACCCCTAACTTGCAACTTTAGATATCCGTCTATTTGTTTTGCCATTGTTTTAACTTGTTTTTTCTACCTGATAATAATTTAATTCTACAGGTGTGTTTCTTCCAAAAATTTTAACTGTTACATTAACCTTCTTTCTATCTTCAAATACTTGAGCAATAGAACCAGTGAATCCGCTAAATGGACCATCCATCACTTTAACATCTTCTCCTACAACAAACGGAGACATCATAGCTTCATCTTCGCTATTCACTTCATCAAATTTTCCAAAAAGCCTGTTAATTTCGGACTCTCTTAAAGGAATAGGTACCTTAGATGCACCTGTTCCAGAACCAAGAAAACCAATAACTCCTGGCACACTTCTAACGACTTGTTGAACTTCACCATGAGAAAAATCAGCTGATACTAAGACATATCCAGGAAGATAATTTCTTTCCTTCATTTTTTTCTTACCATTTCTCATGACATAAACTTTTTCATGAGGTATCATGATTTCAGGAATAAACTTCTGGAGATTGTTACGATTAATTTCTTTTTCTAAATAAGTTTTAATCTTATTTTCTTTTCCACTAATAGCCCTTAAAACATACCAATTCAAACTCATCTATTTTTTTTTAAAAAGTCTCGTAAAATAAAGACATTACATTTTCAAAACCTAGGTCTATTAAACCTATAAATAGAGCAAAAATTAAGGAAGCAATTAGCACTAGAACAGAACTGCTCTGTAAACTGTTCAAACTTGGCCAGGTAACTTTATTTACCATTTCTTGATAAGATTCAGAGATTAAAATAATTAATTTATTCATATCAAAAAATTTTTTACGGCCCTAGCACGGGTGGAGTGACTCGAACACCCAACCAACGGTTTTGGAGACCGCTACTCTACCAATTGAGCTACACCCGTATAACTAAAATGCAGGCCAACGGCCTGCAAATTTAGAATAATTGTTATTATTTAACAAATAAATAAGTTAAATAATTTGTTAAAATAAAAAGTTTAAAATTTTAGTCTAAAATTTCTGTTACCTGACCTGCTCCTACTGTTCTTCCTCCCTCTCTAATCGCAAATCTAAGTCCTTGCTCAAGAGCAACTGCGTTAATCAATTTAACTTCAATTGTTAAGTTATCTCCTGGCATTACCATTTCAACTTTTTCTGGCAAGAAAATTTCACCAGTTACATCAGTTGTTCTCAAATAAAATTGAGGTCTATACTTATTAAAGAAAGGAGTGTGTCTTCCACCTTCTTCTTTTGATAAAACATATACTTCAGCTTTAAAATGAGCATGAGGTGTAACTGAGCCAGGCTTACAAATAATCATTCCTCTTTTAATATCAGTCTTTTCAATACCTCTTAAAAGAAGACCTGCATTATCTCCTGCTTGGCCTTTATCTAATATTTTTCTAAACATCTCAACTCCAGTAATTGTAGATTTTAAATCTTCAGCACCCATACCAATAATATCTACAGCATCACCTGAGTTAACAATACCTCTTTCAATTCTACCTGTAGCAACAGTTCCTCTACCAGTGATAGAGAAAACATCCTCAACAGGCATTAAGAAGTCTTTGTCAGTTTGTCTTTCTGGCTCAGGTATGTATGAATCAACATGTCCCATTAATTCCATGATTTTTTCTACCCACTCAGCTTTACCTTCTAAAGCACCTAAAGCAGATCCTTGAACAATAGGAATATCATCTCCAGGAAATTCATAGAAACTTAACAGCTCTCTAATTTCCATTTCAACTAATTCTAGTAATTCAGCATCATCTACTAAATCTACTTTATTAATAAATACTACTAATGCAGGTACACCAACCTGTCTTGCTAGAAGGATATGCTCTCTTGTTTGAGGCATAGGCCCATCAGTTCCAGCTACAACTAGTATTGCACCATCCATTTGTGCAGCACCAGTTACCATATTTTTAACATAATCTGCGTGACCAGGACAATCTACGTGAGCATAATGTCTGTTATCAGTTTGATATTCAACGTGCGCAGTGTTAATAGTTATACCCCTTTCTTTTTCCTCAGGAGCATTATCGATTTGATCAAATTCTCTTTGCTCTGCTAATCCTTTATCAGATAATACCTTAGTGATTGCAGCAGTTAGAGTAGTTTTACCATGATCAACGTGACCTACAGTCCCAATATTTACATGGGGTTTCGATCTATCAAAGGTTTCTTTTGCCATAATTTTAAAAATTTAACTCAAATTTAACTTAATTAAATAATATTTCAATTATTTATTTTTTTTTCGAGCCGATGACGGGAATTGAACCCGTGACCTCTTCCTTACCAAGGAAGTGCTCTACCTCTGAGCTACATCGGCATTAGAGCGGGCGAAGAGATTCGAACCCTCGACCTACAGCTTGGAAGGCTGTCGCTCTACCAACTGAGCTACGCCCGCTTATTATTACATTATTAAGTGGGGGGAGCAGGATTCGAACCTGCGAAGACATAAGTCAACAGATTTACAGTCTGCCCCATTTGACCGCTTTGGGATCCCCCATTCTCAAAACATACAATATTTTGCCCATTAAGCTCAAAGGTCAGCAAAATTATATTGTTTTTTAATTATTACAAATTTTTGAATGATAATTAAGTTTTTAAAAAAATAACTAAATACGAGACAGTAAAATCACATTTTAATATTTAGATTTATGATTACAATAATGAAATACAAAAGGATACTATTAAAACTCAGTGGTGAAGCACTAATGGGTGATAAAAATTATGGTATAGATTCTAATTTGTTAGAAAAATATTCTAGCCAAATCAAAAAACTTCATGGATCAGGGATAGAAATTGCTATTGTTATTGGAGGAGGTAATATTTATAGAGGAATAGAAGCTGAAGAATCAGGAATTAATAGAGTCCAAGGAGATTATATGGGTATGCTAGCAACATTGATTAATAGCATGGCTTTACAAAGTCATCTAGAAAAATTAGAATGCGATACAAGACTAATGTCAGGATTTAATATTGATCAAGTATGCGAACCTTTTATCAGGAGAAGAGCAATAAGACATTTAGAAAAAGGAAGAATAGTAATATTTGGGGCTGGACTAGGTAAACCATATTTTACAACAGATTCAACTGCTAGTCTAAGAGCTATTGAAATAGAAGCTGATATTGTTTTAAAAGGGACCAGGGTAGATGGAGTTTATGACTTTGATCCAGAAAAGGTAAAAAAGGCAAAAAAATATTCAGAACTTTCTTTCAATGAAGCATACGAAAAAAATTTGAATATAATGGACATGACGGCTTTCACACTATGTAAAGAAAATAATTTACCCATAATTGTTTTTGACATGAATAAGCCTGGCAATCTGATTAAATTAGTTGAAGGAGAAAAAATTGGAACATTAATATATTAAAATGGAAGAACTAGATATGATCATTGATGACACAAATGAAAGAATGGATAAATCTATTCAGTTTTTAGTGTCAGAATTAAAAAAAATTAGAGCAGGAAAAGCTATGCCTAGTATGTTAGATGGAATTATGGTTGAATATTATGGTGCTCCTACTCCCCTGATACAAGTTGCATCAATAACGACACCAGATAGTAGAACAATTTTCATCAAACCTTGGGAAAAGACTATTATTCAAGATATTGAAAAAGCTATTACCAGTAGTGATTTAGGACTAAACCCTCAAAATGATGGTGAGAATATAATTATAAATATCCCCCCTCTTACAGAAGAAAGGAGAATGATATTAGTTAAACAAATTAAAGGTGAAGGCGAAAAAGGAAAAATCAGCATTAGATCAGTAAGAAAAGAATCTAATGAATTGGTGAAAAAACTTTCAAACGAGGGATTATCTGAAGATGCTATTAAAGATGGAGAAAATGAGATTCAAAGAATCACAGACTCAAAAATCAATCGAGTTGATGAAATTATTAAATCAAAGGAAGAAGAGATAACAACTATTTAGTATAATATTTGTTAAGTAATATATCACTCTCAACTTTTTCAGGAACTAAGCCACTGATACTCAAATTATTTCGGATTTTATTTCTTATATCAGATGATGAAACATTAAATATTTCAGAAAACTCATATTTATTATTTTCTTTCTCCCTCGGATAAACAATTATTTCAAAATTATCTTGAATAAATTCATGTTCTTTCCAAGAACTTAAATTTTCATAATTATCTTGCCCCATAATAATTTTAAATTTTTCCTTTGGGAATTCTTTTAATATTTTCTTTAGAGTTTTATGGGTATAATTTGGTTGGGGCATATTAAATTCTATTTTAGAAATAGCAATATTTTTCAAGCCTCTTAATGCAATTTCCATTAACCTTAATCTAATATTTTTATCTAGTATCGAACTTTTTTCAGGACTTTGAGGAGAGAGTATCATCCAAATATTATCAATTTCTGTGTTTTTAAGAATTTCTTCGGAAATTTTAATATGACCATTATGAATTGGATTGAATGAACCGAAATATAAACCAATACTCATTCTTTCAAGAATTTATTGACAATATCTAAAATTTCTATTTTGGATTTCTCAATATTATCATTCATAATTATAACATCAAATTTTTCCTTTTCTACAGTTTCTAATTTTGCCTTTTGTAATCTCTCTTCAATATTTTCCTTGAGATCAGTCCCTCTTTTTTTTAACCTTTTTTCTAAATCTTTAAAAGATGGGACATCAACAAAAATTGATAAAGAATTTTTTCCAAAATATTTTTTAAGATTTAGACCACCAACCACATCAACATCAAATATTATATTTTTCCCGTTTGAAACTAACCTATCAATCTCACTTTTAAGGGTTCCTTTATAGTCATTATTATATACTTGCTCCCACTCTACAAAATTTTGATCTTCTATATTTTTTTTGAATTCATCATTAGAAATGAAATAATAATTCACACCATGAACCTCATTTTTTCTCATTGCTCTTGTTGTTGAAGATACAGAAAAAGATAAAGAAGAAATATTTGTAAGTAAATGAGAGGCTAGAGTAGACTTGCCAGAACCAGAAGGAGCCGAAATGATTATGAATTTAGACATTTGTAAAATTAGCCGATTTTAATTAATTGAGAAATATTATAATAACCTAACAGATCCAAAATCAAATTTTTGTCTATTACCATTAACTTTTATAATAATTCTACCATCATTATCTACATCAACTATTCTTCCCACAAAAATATTTTTATTATTAGCAAAGTTTTGATCTGTATTTAGCTTATATAGGTTAGCAATATATTCAAGTTTTAATTCTTCAATATTTTTATTAATATCTAAGTATCTTTTTTCAATTGCGGTATTTAGTAGATTTCTAACATGTTTTATATCAGATTCATTTCCACTTTCTTTTAAGATTGATGTTGCGTTTAAATCATCAAAATTATTTTGATTAATATTTAAGCCTATTCCAATGACAACTTGTTTAATTTTTTTATTGAAAATTTGACTTTCTATTAATATTCCAGAAATTTTTTTATCGTTTATATAGATATCATTAGGCCATTTAACCTTTACACCTTTTAGATCAAGTTTAGTTAGTGTTTCCTTAATAGCCAGGGATATTATAATATGCAACTTAAACTGATCAGATAATGGGATATCTGGTTTTAATAATAAAGAAAAAAGCAAATTTTTTTTCTTTTTAGATTCCCACATATTATTTCTTTGCCCTTTACCTTTGACTTGATAGTCGGTCATTACAGTCGTGCCTTCACCCAGATTATTTTTTTTAGTTAAATGAGTCAAAAAATCATTAGTTGAAAGACATTCTGACACATAAATATTAGTTTTGTCTTTAAATAAGGAGTTGGCAGTTTTTTTGCACATTTTTTAAGTAAATATTTTTAGCAATATATATTGAAATTAAAAGAAAAAATAAATTCAGATAAACTTAGCAAATTCATAGCAAATTGTATGGATGACAAGAAAGCTGAGGATATTAGAATTATTAATTTAAAAAAGATAGAGAACTCAGTCACCGATTATTTCGTTTTAGCAACTGGAAACTCAAATATCCATATTGATGCAATTGCAGACGGTGTTCAAAAAAATGTTTTAAAAAAATATAATGAGAGACCGTGGAAGAAAGAAGGAATTGAAAATAAAGAGTGGATTTTGATAGATTTTGTTAATGTTGTTGCACATATCTTTGATGAAAAAAGAAGAAATATGTACGAACTTGAAAAATTATGGGGAGATGGTATAATTAAAAGCTATAATTCTAAAAAATGAAAAAGAAGTCAAACAAGAAAATAATAAATAATAATAATTTTAATAATCAGATATGGATTGTATTCCTGGTTTCAATATTTATTTATTTATCCTTTGGATTTTTTTCAACTAAACCTATAACAATTGACTACAATCGTTTTCAGAAAATGATTAAAAGTCATGATATTGCTAAGATAGTAGTAATTAAAAATCAAGAAATAGTTGAGATATCTCTGAAAGAAGAGGCACTCCTAAATACAACTTATAAAGATGAATTAGAATCATCGAGTCTTGTCAATAATACATTTGGGCCACATTATAGATTAGAAGTATCATCAATTGAATCCTTTGAAAAGAGATATGATGATCTGATCAGCTCTTTGGGAAAGGGGAATACAACTGAAATTGAATACTTAACAGAAAGTCGAACTGATATTTATTCATTTTTACAAACATGGGGTTTCACAATTTTAATACTTGTTGGTTTTTGGTTTTTACTTAGGAGGATGTCTACAGGCGGAGGTCCTGGTGGTCAAATTTTTAATATAAGTAAATCAAAAGCATCATTATTTGATAAAGAAAGTAAAATAAAATTAACTTTTAGAGACGTTGCTGGTTTAGAAGAAGCCAAAGAGGAAGTAAAAGAGATTGTTGAATTTTTAAAAAATCCTAAAAAGTTTACAAAACTTGGGGGGAAGATTCCTAAGGGAGCCCTTTTAGTTGGATCACCTGGAACAGGTAAAACACTATTAGCTAAAGCAGTAGCCGGGGAAGCTAATGTTCCCTTCTACTCATTATCTGGATCAGACTTTGTAGAAATGTTTGTTGGTGTAGGAGCAGCTAGAGTCAGAGATTTATTTAAAAAAGCTAAAGAAAAAGCTCCATGTATAGTATTTATAGACGAGATAGATGCTATCGGAAGAAGTAGAGGTAGAGGCCAAATGCCAGGTTCAAATGATGAGAGAGAAAATACTTTAAATTCATTACTTGTTGAAATGGATGGGTTTTCAACAGATTCCGGAGTTATAATATTAGCCGCAACTAATAGACCAGACGTTCTTGATTCTGCATTATTAAGACCGGGAAGATTTGATAGACAAATATCTATCGATAAACCAGATCTCAAAGGAAGAGAAGCAATCTTTAAAGTTCATATTCGTCCATTAAAATTAAATGATGATGTTAATTTAAAGAATCTTGCTGCACAGACCCCTGGATTTGCTGGAGCAGAGATAGCAAATGTATGTAATGAATCAGCTTTAATAGCAGCTAGAAAAAACAAAAAGTCTATAGAAATGTCAGATTTTCAAGATGCAATAGATAGAGTTATTGGAGGACTAGAAAAAAAGAATAAAATAATCTCCCCTGAAGAAAAGAAAATTGTTGCATATCATGAAGCTGGTCATGCAGTAGCAGGATGGTATTTAGAGCATGCAGACCCACTGGTCAAAGTAAGTATTGTTCCTAGAGGAATAGCTGCATTAGGATATGCTCAATATCTTCCAAAAGAACAGTATTTATATCAGACAGATCAACTATTAGATGAAATGTGTATGGCCTTAGGTGGTAGAGCTGCTGAAGACATAACATTTGGAAAAATTTCAACTGGTGCACTAAGTGATTTAGAAAGAATTACGAAAATGGCTTACAGTATTGTTTCTGTATATGGAATGAATAAGAATATTGGTAACATATCTTTTTATGATTCCAAACAATCTGATTATAATTTCACAAAACCATACTCTGACTCAACAGCTGAGAAAATTGACTCGGAAGTAAAAAGAATAGTTGATAGTGCCTATGAAAGAACTAAGAAGCTACTTCTAGATAAAAGAGAACAACTTGAAAAAATTGCAAATAAACTTTTAGAGAAAGAAATTTTATTTCAAAATGACCTAGAAACACTTATAGGAAAAAGACCTTTCGAGAGTAAACAGATTACTCAAGAAGAAGATAAAGATGAAATAAATAAAATTACCGATGATAACTCTTCAGATAAAGAAGAAAAATAAAATTTACTTTGCCGGTGATTTTCACTTGGGAAAACCTGATAAAGATTCATCATTATCAAGAGAAAAAAAAATCATAGAATGGTTAAATCATATTAAAAAAGATGCTCAGGATGTTTTCTTGATGGGCGATCTATTTGATTTTTGGTTTGAATATAAAAATGTAATTCCAAAAGATAACTTAAGATTTTTATCTACAATTTCTAATTTAATAGATGAAGGAATAACTATTCATTATTTTATCGGGAATCATGATTTATGGGTTATTAACTATTTCAAAGAACTCGGAATCAAAGTATATGATAAACCACAAAGTTTTAGAATCAATGAAAAAATTTTATTGATTGGACACGGAGATGGTCTTGGGAAAGGAGATATTGGTTATAAGCTTCTTAAAGGAGTATTTAAAAATAAATTTTGTCAATTCTTATTTAGATGGATTCATCCAGATAGAAAAAGCAAAAAAAAACGATAAAAGAATACTAGAATACTGTAAAATTTATAATATAAAAAACCCAACTGATATTTTTGTTTTTGGACATAGCCATTACGTAAATAAGAAGAATATCTCAAATACAAGCACATACTATAATTGTGGCGAATGGATAAACAATTCTTACTATCTAGAATCAAATGGAGAAAGGTATGAACTAAAAGAATTTAAGAGTCCTTAGATATAATTATTTTTTGTTTTTTAATTAATTCTTTTTCAAAATCATTTTGATTTTCATAAGCCTCTTTTTTAAGGTCAGAATTTATCAAATTAAACTTACTGATTTCTCCAGAGGTAAAAGAAGAAAACAATTTAGAATCAGAGTTAACAAGTTCATATCCTAATTTTTGTAATTCTTTTTTATTGATAGACTCAAAAATCAAAATTTCATTAGTAGACAACTCCGATTTATATTTATTCTTATTATTTCTGATTAATGGTTTAGATAAATTTCTCCATAATCCACCAGAAGTTGATGCTTTTTTGGATTCTTTAGATTTATAATAATTTAAAAATTTTTTGTTGTAAGACAGCCCATACTTTTTACAAAAATTATTAATTATTAATGCTGGATCACTAAGTAGATCTTCATATTTAACAGAAAAAAAATTAAAATCTTTAGTACTCTTTTTTATCTCTAAACATTTTCTTTGGTCTTCATTCCATTGTTTAGCAATATTATAAATATGTTTTTCTCCGATAGATGCATTCTTGAATGATGAAGCAACATTCTGAAATTCTGTAAACTTTTACAACACCAAAACTTAGGATTTGAATGAGTATATATTACTCTAAATACTTCAAATATATTATTATCCTTTATATGATTTTTAATTGTTTTTTCTGAAGGAACATTATTCCATTTAATAGGATTAAATTTTACCCATTTAACCATATCCGAAACCAATTTATCAAAATCATTATAATTCTTTTGCAAATGATAGAATGTAGATAGCAGGTGAGGAGGATGGGGTGCATAAATGTCATCAAATTCATTTAGCATTAGCCTAAATAAATTTGAACCCGATCTCTGAGTTCCAATTAATTGAAAAAATTGCATAATTTAAAATTCAAAATAGTATCCTAACAGACCAAAAATAAGAATCAAAAATATAGGATGAATTTTAGTTTTATTTAAAACAAAAATAGAAAAAATACATATCAAAATACTTATTATATTATAAGACTCGAGTTGCTTAAACATAATTATATATCCAGAATAATAAATCAAACCTATTATCCCTATTTTAAAACCTTTAATAATTAATTTGATTGTATTATTTTTTTTGATAAAATAATATACTCTTGAAATCAATAAATTCTCTTTTAGTTAACCAACCTATTTGTTCAACAACAATTTTATCTAGATAAGGAATAAATACATATCCACCTCCAAATAAAGTAAGAGATATGTTTGCAAAAACCTTTGATAAATTAAAGTTTGGAGTATTTATTGGAGCATTATTTAAAAAAACTAAAAGAATAAATAAAATTACTGAAGCTACTATAATGCCTTTAATTCTAATAAATGCCTTTTTGGGATTAGTGATTTTTTTAATTTTATCTCCGTTATAAATTAAATTCAGAGCCCCACATAATACTAAAGGTAGAATAATTGATATATAACCTTTAATTAATGAGGTGAGAACAAAACTTAAAATAATTAACAAAGAACTAAATGTTTTATCTTTTGTGTCTTTATAGAAAGAAAATCCAACAGAAAAAATAACAGCAGCTACAACTGGTAATATTCCATCAAAAAAGGAAGAAAATCCAGGAATATTTCTTGAGTTTAAGTAAAGATGAGAAAAGATAATCATTATAATAAAGGAAGGTAGTAAAACACCTACAAAGGAAATAATTGCACCTTTCCAACCCTTTATAACAAAACCAATATAAGAGGCTACATTAATTGCCATAGGTCCAGGAAGAAAGCTCGCCATAGTAATAGCATCTAATATCTTTTTTTTACTTAGAACTTTATTGTTTACAGAAAACTCTCTTTGAATCATAGAAATCAACATCATATATCCTCCAAAAGAAATTGTACCCGTCTTTAGAAAAGTAAAAAATAACTTAAAATAACTCATTAGTTATAGTCAGGAAATGTTGTAATTAGTTAGTAATAAAATTTTTATCAATATAATATACTCTATAATAAGAATGATCACTTGATAAATCCCATAAAATTTTACCTTTATTATCAGATATAACTGTTCTGTTATTTACTGAACTAGAAAATAAAAAGTATTTATCATCAAGTAGATAAACACTCCCCTGTTTGAATGAAAATAAATCATCTGGAAGAAAGACACTTTTAACTTTTTTAAACTTTTTATTTAATTCATCTATTTCAAAAATTAAAGCTCTTGAGGTATTACGAAATTCTGAAGATCCATTATCAAATAACATATAATTATTTTTATCAATTTTATGAATTGCATGTTGTTGATAGAATACATCAGAATTCTCTAATTGAAAATCACCATTTATACCTAACCTCCATAATATTTCTCCTGACACAGAACTTATTTTCCATATTTGATCAAAATTTCTGAAGGAAACTAAAAAATTTCCATCATAATCGACATCGATTGCATTCGCATGACTCCAATCTTCTCTTATAATGAAACTTTCAGAAGTTGGATCAACATGATCAAATATATTCCACTTCCAAATCTTATTTCCTTTTAAGTCATAGATAACAATTCCATCACCCATCAATGAATCAAATTCATTGCTATTAAAGTCAATATATTCATAAGTTAAAGCAACAAACATAGAATCATTTCTTAAAATATCATGATGTAATATTTCAGAGTCGGTATGTTTTGAGAATAAGGTATCTCCATTAAAAGAGATCTCATGAAATAAAGTTTTTTCTGATTGAGAGAGATATGAAAAGTTATTTCCTTTATTAAAAGGTCTAGAAAGAGTAGAATCTGCAATAGAATACCATATAATATTTCCTGAGTCATCCATCATAAACTGAATACCAGGATTAGTTTGAGTTCTAAATAATAAATATCCATCAAAATTGAAAAGGGAATCTTTTTTTAATTCAAAAGATGGAAAATTACTAGGTAAGTCTTTAGTCTTAAAAGAATATAATATAGAATTTGAATTTTCAGAATTAATCATAAATGAATACTGTGTAGAAGGCTTCAAAAATGGTAATGGAATATCATAGTTATCACTAGGATAATTATCTGTAATTTTTTTATCATTTTCATTATCCCAATAAGAAATATTAGCTTCTTTATCTGTATCTGTTTTAAATTTTATATGATATTTTGAATGGCTAAAATCAGTAACCCCAATTGATACATCACTAAACTTTGTATCACTACTGCATGATAAAAATATGAATAAAAAGAGAACATTATAAGCACTTATTTTCATCTCGATATAACAATTTTGGTTGTCTTCATAGTATCATCAAAAAATATAATTCTAAGCAAATAAATTCCATGAGGTAATTTATTAATATTAAGTCTATTTTTTTTGCTGTCTATATTAACATTTTGATCAAATACCGTTTTACCTAAAAAGTTGATAAGACTTATTTTTATTATATTTTTATCTGTTTCATTGACAATAGTCATGAATTTATTTGCCGTTATAGGGTTTGGATAAACTTTTAAATTATTTAAATTATTTTCATATGATTTAGTGATCATATTTATTTCTTCAAATAATGACTTTCCATATTCAAAAGCATCAAAACCAATTTCCGTTCCTATTTTTCTTCCAGGAATATCATCGATGTATGGGTGGATCCCACCCCAAATTCTTGAGAGAGAACACTGATCAGCTGCATCTTTATATGTAGCCCATTGTAATTTCATATCAACTGAAGGTCCATTCTCAAAAACTAAAAAATTATTTTTAGATATTTCAAATTCTCCAATTCCTCCTGGAAAAAATTTACTTCCTGTTATTTTTTCTAAAATTACTGATGCAGCTCTGGAGTAAGTTGAGTGACCTGAAACATAACCTGCAAACGGGGGTGTAACAAAACTAGGTCTTTGATATGGCCACCATTGTTCTGCAAGTATCCAGCCTGAACCCTTCTCTTCTTTTTCTGAGACCGAATTATCAGTAAAACCTTTCCAAGTGTATAATTTAATTTTACCAAGATTTTCATTATTATCTCCCAAAAGTGGATCTTGAGGACCAACAGTTTCTATATAATTATCTATAAGTTTTATACCGTTAGGATTATAGTTTATTGAATCAGGATATGAAGACTGACCTTTTTCAGATAAGTATCTAATAACTGATATTGGTCTTGGGTAATCATAATAACCCTTTATTCCCCACGCAGAAATAGCCACATCATGCATTGCGCCACCCAATAAAAAATATGATTTTATATCCCACTCAAGATCACTAAGCTCTTCTCCTTCACCCTCAAATCTTTTAACTAAATTATTGTCATCATTAACTTCATTTAAAATAACAAACCAATGACCTGGCGGAGTTTCTGAATCAGGGCCATCTGCCCAAAACTCAGCTAATACTCTTGTATAATCTCCCCTAGGAACAATTTGTTCTTCATATTTTTGATTTGTGAAAGGATTAATATCAAAACCTGTACTCACATCTCCCCCATTAAAATAGTCATACAAAGAATGAAACTCTAAAATGTTTTCTGGGTATGATTCTAAGTTCCCAATAGAATTTGGAGATATATCCCATAAAATACCGTCATCTTTATCTAGGTGCGACCCCCAAATTGATACCATAGAAAAGGATGACTTAAATAAAGAGTCTAATTCACCTTGACCTATAGTATCCAATAATGGAGGAACTCCAGGATCGTGGTACACTTTATAAATATCATCATCTCTAACTTTTAGAACTAAATCTTCTTCACTTAAGGCAAAAGGTAAAACATTACCCCACTCAGGTGAAATAAACTCAGGAATTCCCTCAATTAAATTACCAGATTGATCTATAAAATTTAAAATTTTTAAAGGCTGCCACCTATTTGGATCAATAATATCTGGGTTACCATTTTTACTTAGATCTAAAGGAGGGTTTATTGGTTTATAATAATTACTAGAATAATCATTTATCTCATTTGAATTATCGACAAAACCATAATCAATATATAACTCAGCTAAATAATTACCTATAGATTTTGGATCACCTGATAAATAATCTAATTTATTGTAATTGATGTCATAGTCTAGAGATACCATAAGGGAATCAATCATTTTATATGTTTCAACAATACCAACAGAATTTTTAAATCTATGCCTTATAAAATTGTACGCAGAATAAGATATTACTTTATCGATATACTCTTGATCATTATTTGGCTGAGGAAAATCAAATACAAATGATTCTTCATTAATAGTATTATTTAATAAAAATGGAGATATTTCAATATTTTGATTTACTTTCTTATCTATAACTAAAGCATCATACATTATAGATGATAAATGAAATAGGTTTCTGGCATGAATTGGAGGCCTGGCTAAATCATTTCTAATTGCCTCTAGTAAAACTTCAATCCACTTTCTTGCAATACTTTTATTATTAAAGTCAGGATTATTTTCATTCTTAACTATATTAATTATTTCAAAAAGCTGTGAAGACTCACATCCATTAATATCTCTTACAGTGATTTGGTGAGATCCGGAACTAATATTCGGAATGAATAAATTATTTCGGATAAATGGACCATTATCTAATGATACGTAATAATTATTTAAGGTATCCAAACCAATAACTTCAATAGAACTTGAGTGATCAGATGTAATATTTTTTACATTTAAAGTAAATTGAGGAGGACTTACATTTGAAATATATATTGTGTCAGAAGTAGAAATGTTATTTAGCTGATCATAAACACTTACGTAATATTGCCCTGGAGATGATATCTCAATTTTTTGTGTAGTATCTCCATTAGACCATAAATACTTTTCATAAAAACCAGTTTCAAGAAACATAGTCTCTCCATCACAGAGAGATAATTTATTAGAATATATTATAGGCTTCTCTGATGTCGAACCTTCGTTTATACTAATAATTTCATTTACACCTAAGTCGTATAATCTGTCTTTAGCTCCAGAAGGCCAGTAAATAAATAATGAATCAATGGAATTATTTTCTCCAAGTCCGAAAAATATGTTGTCAGAATTTTGAGATAAATAACCTTCAGTTGAAAACTTAGCCCTTGTTAAAACTAAATCCCCAGAATATAATACTAATCTTGCGCCGTAAGCATCCTTATTAGATGATAACCCCTTAATATTTAACTTTAACCAGTTGTTATTACCCGAATATGTATTTTTAAAAATGAAGGACCGATGAGGAAACATATTTAGTACAGCAATATCTGGTATACCATTATTATCTATATCTCCTATTGCGTTTGAGTAGCTTTCAACAGTATCAATACCTAAGCCAACAGAATTGTTTTCTTCAAAATACTTCCCAAAAATATTTGAATAAAAAGCACTAGAGGGATTGTCAGAACCTACTAAAGCTCCACTTACATATAAATCTTCATATCCATCAAGATCAAAATCTTCAAATTGAGATCCCCATGCTTGCCCATTAAATGATACACCTAGATTTTGAGCATTTTCAGTAAATGTTAAATCTTTATTATTCACAAAAAACTTATTTCCTTCTTCAAGGTTAGTAGAGTATATGTCAAAATATTGATCATTATTAAAATCACCTATAGTTACAGACATAGCATCCATATCTACCCCTGTATTTGAGGATTCACTAATATTATTAAATGATAAGTTACCATTATTGTAATACATGGAGTTACCAGAAGACTTATCATTAGCTATATACAGATCTAATAAATTATTATTATCAATATCTACAAAGGAAGCACAGAATGGTAGTTTACTTAACTCACTAATATTTGTTGTACTTGTAATTTCATGAAATGATAAAGCACTATCACTTAAAAATATTTTAATTGTATTGCTTAGAGTATCGCTAGTTCTATAAGTTTGAAGTAAATCAATATATCCATCATTATTTATATCGGCCCACGAAGAAC